>Ga0302288_1000889_pt1 | contig 21456 bp, 21 predicted proteins | sample III_Fen_N1_1_FD_194549 | JGI IMG/M metagenome (GOLD analysis project Ga0302288, IMG submission 194549) | Peat permafrost microbial communities from Stordalen Mire near Abisko, Sweden - III_Fen_N1_1 | ecosystem: Environmental > Terrestrial > Soil > Wetlands > Permafrost | place: Sweden: Abisko...
GAACGAGATATGTTTAAAAGAAGAACAGAAGAAGGTAAGCCAATATTTATTCACGAATTTATGTATCCATTAATGCAAGGTTATGATTCTGTTGCTATGGATGTAGATGGAGAACTTGGTGGCAATGATCAAATTTTTAATATGCTCTGTGGTCGTGATTTAATGAAGACTATAAAAAATAAAGAAAAGTTTGTTATTGCAGTAAAACTTCTTGAAGATAATACTGGCAAAAAAATGGGTAAATCAGATGGAAATATGTCAGCACTTTCAGATAGTGCTGAACAAATGTATGGAAGTGTTATGAGTTGGAATGATAGTTTAATGATTTCTAGTTTTGAACTTTGTACAAACACTCCAATGTTTGAAATAGAAAAAATAGCTCTAGATATTAAATCAGAAAAAATCAATCCCCGCGATTTAAAAATGCGTTTAGCTCGTGAAATAACAACTATTTACCATGGAGAGAAAAAAGCAAAACAAGCAGAAGAAACTTTTATAAATACTTTTCAAAAAAAAGAAACTCCAACAGACATAGAAAATATTTTAATAAAAAAATCAACATTATTAGTTGATGTGTTTCTTTCAAATAAATTAGTTTCATCAAAAAGTGATTTTCGTAGACTAGTTGAAGAGGGGGCTATAACGAATTTAGATTTAGATAAAAAAATTTTGTCTTACAATGATATTGCAGAAGATGGGGTTTATCGTATTGGTAAAAAACGATTTTGTAAAATAATAATTAATTAAAAAAATAACCCCGACCATTAGTCGGGGTTATTTTTTTATAGTTCTGATCCTTCTAAATCAGCAATTTTATCAATAGAATCATCTTCTTCGTCATCTTCTATTGGGTCAGAAAGATCATCATCTAGTAAATCATCAAAAGTATCTTCACTTAGGTCATCTTCTTCCTCTTCCTCAAACTCTCCTATTTTTAATTCTTCGTCATCGTTGTAACTCATATTATATAAACAACTAAAAACAAAATATTTATAATTTATTATTTGTATCAAAATATAAATTTCTTTGCAAGCCCCCACACCCACCTTTTCTATGAATGGAAAAGGTAGGTGTGGGGGCAAGCCCCTATTCTCCAAAATATACTTAATTTATAAGCTTATTTTTATTTACAAAATGAATCAAATTTTTCACGAGCTAAACATGTAATACCAATAGCAATAGCATCTAATTCATCATCGGAAGAAGTTGGCTTTTCTATTTTAATAAGCTTAAAAACCATACTTATAACCATTTTTTTATCAGCCCTACCATATCCAGTTACTGCTATTTTTATTTGAGGAGGAGTATATTCAAATACTTCAAGATTATTATGTGAGGCACTATAAATAATAACCCCTCGAGCTTCAGAGACACCCATCACAGTTTTTTGATTATTTGTGAAATATAATTTTTCAATAGCTAATGCTTCTGGTTTATATTTTTTTATCAGACGCTCCATTTCTTCTCCGATCCCTGTTAGTCTTTTGTGAAATGGAATTTTAGCGGAAGTTTTAAAGCAATCAGAATAAACCAAAATATCTTTTTGTTTTGAATCGCGTTCTATAACTGCAACACCAACTCTTTCAAACCCCGGATCAATTGCTAATATCTTCATAAATTTTTAAATTACAAAAAACAATTTTAATTTTTTTCTATAAAATCAAATCCTAAATGCTCATAACCATTTTTTGTAACAGTTCTTCCTCTTGATGTACGTTCTAATAAACCAAGTTGTATTAAATAAGGTTCAATAACTTCTTCAATTGTTGCTTCTTCTTCTGACGTTGCTGCAGCGATTGTTTTTAATCCAACTGGTCCACCGTTAAATTTTGAAATAATGATTTCCAAAACTCTTCTATCTGAAGAAGATAAACCAAGTTCATCTATTTCTAGTAATGCTAACGCTTTTTTAACAGCCTCTTTAGATAAAGGGATTTTATTTACTTGGGCATAGTCACGGCAACGTTTAAGAAAATAATTTGCAGTACGTGGTGTGAATCGTGCACGTTTTGCTATTTCATCTAGAGCTTCATCATCTAATGATACCCCTAAAATTTTAGCTGAACGAGATAATATTTTTTTTATTTCATCATGGCTATAAAACTCAAGACGAAAAACTCCACCCGAAAAACGTGAACGAAGAGGGGATGAAAGTAGTGCAATACGAGTAGTTGCTGCGATTAAAGTAAAAGGAGGAAGTTCTAGTTGTATTGTTCGAGCGGAAGGACCTTTTCCAATAATAATATCAAGAACGCCTGATTCCATAGCAGGATAAAGTATTTCCTCTACCATTTTATTTAAGCGATGTATCTCGTCTATAAAAACAATATCACCAGGTGCAAGGTTTGTGAGAATAGAAGCAAGGTCTCCAACTTTTTCTATTGCTGGACCTGAAGTAATTTTAATCTGTCTACGTGTTTCCTTTGCTATTAGATGAGCCAGTGTTGTTTTTCCAAGACCTGGAGGTCCATAAAATAGGATATGCTCAGCAGGATGAGACCGTTCTTCGGCCGCAGTTAATAATATTTTTAAGTTTGCCTTGATATTTTCTTGGCCAATGTATTCCTCCCATACGTTTGGACGTAAGGTTTGATCTAGAAACCCCTCATCTTTTTGAACAGACGATTCAGGGGGTATATTTTTTGTTTTAGGGGTGGTACTTGACATTATATTTTTATTATGATATACTCTCCTCAGAAAGTTATGTTAGTTTCATTATAGCATTTTAGCGAAGAGGACATAAATCTCTAAGCAATCGGCCCCGTGCTCTATATATGTGCGTAGGACGTTCTGGTTATAGCAATATTTACTGGGTCTATCCTGCAAGCATATATTACTTTGTAAGCGCATGCTCTCAAAGGATTGTTTAGAGATTTATGTTTTTTTCTTTTCTCTCTAACAAAATCGCCAAGCTGGCGATTTTTTAGTTTCTGTTTAATAATATTATTTTTAAAAACTAATATTAAAATTTACCCCCACACCCACTTTGTTGTTACTTTTTGTTATAACAATAAATTATTTAATTAATTTATATTTTTATAGAAAAATTATAGCATAGTGTATTTCCTATCTAAAAAGTATAACAACAACAAAGTAGGTGTCGGGGTTTATTCTTCGTATAAATCTACAACACTACTAACTTCTTCATAAGAAGTTATACCTTTTAATGTTTTTACAATACCATCTTCTCTCATATTTAAAGATCCTTGCATAGAAGCTACTTCTTTAATTTCTCTCTCACTTGGATTTTGTGGAATTAGTTTTTCTATGGCTGCATCGTTGTGAATTGCTTCAAAAATACCCATACGTCCTTTGTAACCAGTATTGTTACATTCTGCACATCCAACAGGTCCATATATTTTTATTAAATTTTCATCTACCCCAAAATCTTTAAAGTTTTTATTATGAGCCTTAGCAACATCTGCAATATTTTTAATAACTTTTAATTGTTCATCTGTCGCTGCTATTTCTTGTTTACAATTGTTACAAAGTTTACGAACCAGTCTTTGTGCGATAGATAATGATAGTGCTGAAACTAAAATTTTAGGATTAACATCAAGGTCAATTAAACGGGGAATAACACCAGCTGCATTGTTGGTGTGTAATGTTGAAAAAACAAGGTGACCAGTAAGAGCTGATTCAACTGCAATTTTTGCTGTTTCACTATCACGGATTTCTCCAACCATTATTACGTCTGGGTCCTGACGTAATGCGGATCTAAGACCCTCTAAGAATGTATAACCTTTTTCATCATCTGTTTGAGTTTGTGATATTCCAGGTAAGTGATATTCAATAGGGTCTTCAATTGTAATAATTTTTATTTCCTCAGAGTAGATTTTTTGTAAAAAGGAATAAAGTGTTGTTGTTTTACCAGAACCTGTTGGTCCTGTTAATAGGATCATCCCATTCGGTTTTTTAATTTCTTTCATGAATATCTCATAAAGTTTTGGTTCTATTCCCATATCTTCTAGTTTTACACGGATTGATTTTGGATTTAAAATACGCAAAACAATAGATTCGCCATAAGCTCCTGGCATTATAGAAACACGAAAACTAATTTCATCTTGATCAAGAAATATACTAAAACGCCCATCTTGTGCAATAGAATTGGATGTAATTTTAAGTCCAGAAATAAGTTTAATTCTGGAATTTATATATTTGTGAACTGCTGGAGGTAATTCTAATACTTCGTGAAGAACTCCATCTAAACGAAAACGAAGGCGAACAGTCTTTTCTTCTGGCTCGAAATGCAAGTCCGATGCATTAATCGCAATAGCTCCAGCCAAAGCGATTTCTAAAATATGTGAAGTTGTGTGTGTTTCATCTTTTTCTGTTTCTGTAATGGCTTTTTTAATATCATCAATATTTTTAATTCCAGACATTATTTTTGACAGAGAACTACCAGAAATAGAAATACTTCCAGCTTTTGATTCTGAAGCATAAGAGATTTCTTTGTAACGTTCCCAAGCTTTTTGTAAGCTTGCAAGAGATGCCATATAAAAATGGGGAATATAACCTTGTTCTGTGAAATATCTTTTTAGATTTTCTATTTTTTCAGGCAATGGAGATCTTACCGCTACGTGTACATCCTTACCAAGAATTTTAAAAGGAGCAACTTCTTGATCTATAGCATCTTTTTCAGCAATAGTACGAAGAGCATCATTATCAATAGGAATATTTACTAGATTAATAGGAGGTATACCATAACGAGCTTCAGCTAAAACTTGTATTAAGTCTTCTTCTTCCTGTTTTCGTAAGTCCGCGAGGTTCTTTTCTTGTTTATCATCATCAAATAAAATAGTCATATGTCCTTATTATATCGTATTAAATGAGCAATAGACATACTTGACAATTGTCTTCTAATATGCTATTATTGTACTGAATAGGTAGTTTCTAATTATTTGATATTTGTTTCTTAATTTTTAGGAAATATATATCAAATAATTAGAAAAAAACAATTAAAAATAAATAAAATGAGAAAGTTTGTAGTGTTTCTGTTTGTAGCTTTATTGAGCTCACAGATGATTTTTTCACAAGTTAAATCTTGTGTCACATTTGATTCAAAACGTGATTTGAATGGATTTAAAAATGTTGTATTAACATGGAAAGATCCTTTCATTAAAAATGAAATTTGGACAGCATATGTTTCCTTGGTAAATGTTTCCTTAAAAGAAAAAGGGATTATACTCCCTGTAAGTCTTAAAGGAATAACATTTATTTTAGAACATACTCAAGAATATGAAAATTCATATTTCGTTCAGAATGATTATTCGAATGGAGTAAGAATTGGTAATAATCTTGAATACAGAAATGTTGCTGGTAGTCCTAGTAATTGGGCAGTATTTGTTTATAATGATGTGGTTTGCATGTATGCCAAAATTGGTTGTTGCAATCCACAGAAATTAAAAACTAAAACCGCTGATGATAATGGAGAAAAATTTTCATCTGCGACTATTAGATCTTCAATATCTGTTCCAACTTTAAATCCAAATCCTGTATCAATAAAAAAAGATACAGTTTATGTAGAAAGAGAAAGACCAGAAGCCTCTTATCGATCTGATAAGTCTGAAAGATCAGCAGAGGTTCCTGGAAACAACTACTACATTAATAATGCATTGCCTTATGGTTATTATGGATTAGACTACTATTATGGTTATTACGGCGGTAGATGTTATAACCGCTATAATCATTATGGATACGAAGGTCCAGTTTACCATTTTAATAATGGTAATAATCATCACAATGGATATACTGGTAACAATAATCAGTATACTGGCAATAACCATAATTATACGGGTAGCAATTATCATTTTACTGGCGGAAATAATTATTCAACTGGCCAAGGTCATGGTTCGACTGGTAGAGGAAATTCAAATACTGGTCAGGGTCATATGTCTGGCGGTCGCGGTAATCAAAATACCGGTAATGGTTCTGGAAATGGAAGCGGCGGTCGCGGTAGATAGTTCTTTGAAGAATAAAAATAAGTGTAAGTTTAGTAGTCATTAATGATTTACTAAACTTACTTTTTTAAGTCTTTAACTCATAGAAAGGTTGAAGGTTTAAAATTGTAAGTTTAATTATTAAAAAATAATATGAAAAATAATATGAAAAAAATAATAGTCGCAGGTTTAGCTTTAGTTTTCCTTTTTACAGGAAGCCAAAGTGTTTTTGCCTCAAATCCCTTCAATGGACAATCAGGTGATTGTAATCCAGGTGTTGGAATTGGTAATTATTCAAAAAATAATATTCCAAGAAATAATAATGGATGTTGGACTTCAACTTATATAAGTGCCGACGCTGGTGATACTGTTAATGTAGCAATGTATTATCATAATAATACAAACAGCACATTAACAAATGTTCGTGGTTCAATTATTAAATCTTCTTCAGGTCCAGCAAATACTTTTACTTTTACAGGTAGAATGTACTCAGATCAAGGAGATCAAAATATTGGTACAGCAACATTAGGTCTTTCAAGTTCACAAACTCTAACATATAGTTCAACTCACATAATGAGTAGAGCAAGTGATGTTCTTGCTGACAGGGATACTTCTGTCGTTTATAACGATGATGGACAAATAAGTATTGGTAATGTACCTTCTGGATGGGATAATTACGGAGAAATTTTAGTAGTTTTTAAAGTAGGAGATAATAATACTCAAAATAACAATTGTTCAATTTCAAGTTTTAATTCAAACACCAATTACATAACATCAGGTGATACAGCTACTCTTTCTTGGAATACAAGTAATTGTACAAATGTAACAATTTCAAATCTTGGTTACAATGTTCCTACTTCAGGAACACAAGCTGTTTGGCCTACCTATACAACTACATATACATTAACTGCATATAATCAAAATGGACAGACTCAAACAAGAGACATTACTGTTAATGTAAATCAAAACCAACAAAATTATAATTATTGTTCAATATCAAATTTCACTGTTAATGGTTCATCATACTCAACTACAATTTCAAGTGATAATCAAATAATGGTTGCTTGGAGTACTTATGGATGTTCCTCAGTTACAATTTCTGGTCCAGGAATGAATAGTTATTCTCTAAATGGTAGTCAATATATTTATCCTCAAAATTCCGGAACGTACACAATTTCTGCTTATGGAAACAATGGTGGAACTCAAACAAAATCTATTTACTTAAATGTTAATAGTACAAACTATAACTATAATTACAATTATAACTACAATAATAATACCCCTTCTCTTTCTATAAACACCCCAACAAACATAACAACAAATTCAGCCACATTAAATGGTTATGTTAATGGTAATGGCTCAACCGTAAATTCATGGATAGAATTTCCTTGTTATGGAAATAAATATGATAATAGATATAGTCAATCATATTCATCTTTATCTGCTTATGTTTCTTCTTTGTCTCCTAATACAACATACACATACTGTGTAGCTGCGCAAAATAATAATCAAATATATCGTAGTAACTCCGTAACATTTACAACACTAGGTTACAGTAACAATACAATTGTTTATACAAACAATAATATAGTTACAACTGTTGCTACAAATGTTGCCAATAATTCTGCTACTATAAATGGATACATAACAAATCCAAATTATTACAATACAAATGTATATTTTGAATATGGTACATCTGTAGATTTAGGATCAAAAACAACCGCACGCAATCCAAATGGTGTTTCAGCCTTTAATGAAAGTTTAACTGGCTTAAGTTCAGATACTATTTATTTCTTCCGTGCCGTTTCTGATGGACCAAATGGAAACCTAAAAGGAACTATTGAAATATTTAGAACCCTCGGTGCGACAGCAGTTAGACCTATTATAGTTCAAGGTACAACTGTTATAGGAAGTCAATCTCCTATTATGCTTAAGATTGAAAATCGTTATCCATCAATTGGAGAAGGAGATACTATTGACTACACAATAACTTATAAAAATATCGGTAAAACAACATTAACTAAACCAATGCTCCAAGTTATTGCGCCAAAAGGTATTACTCTTACAAATTCAACTGCAGGAACATATTCAAGTGATACAAATACTTTAACGGTACCTCTTGAAGATTTAACTGCAGGTAAAGAAGGTTCTGTTAATTTACAGGGTAAAGTAGTTTCAGTTCCAGCAGATGCTGCACAAATTGTTTCAACCGCAGTTCTTGTTTATACAAACAAAAGCGGAGCACAAGAAAATGCAATGGCATATGTTTTAAATACCCCTAAGACTATAACTGCAAATAGTAATAATATGTTAGGAGCAGCAGCTTTCTTTGGTGGAATATTTCCAACAACTCTTGTTGGCTGGTTAATACTTACAATTCTTATTATGCTTTTGGTTATGATAGCTCGTACTTTTTATCATAAACAAACAACACATTCTGAATTAACACATTAAAATAATTAAAAATTTTATATTGTTAACACACCCCCTCATTAAAATATTGAGGGGGTGTGTTAATATATACTTATGAAAAAGACATTTAAGAAAGACCAATTAAATAAAATTGCTAATAATCTTATACTAAAGATTATTAAAAATAAAAAAGCAACAGCAACTGTTGTAGCCCTTTCTGGTGATCTTGGTTCCGGAAAAACAAATCTTACTCAAGAGATAGCTTCTTTACTTGGAATAAAAGAAAATATAATTTCACCAACGTTTGTTATTATGAAAAAATATAAAATTCTAAATAATGAATTTAAAAATCTTATCCATATTGATGCTTATCGTATGGAAAAATCAATTGAACTATTGAATTTGAATTGGAAAGAACTCATATCAGATAAAAATAATTTAATTTTTATTGAATGGCCAGAAAAAGTTGCAGATATTATTCCAAAAACTGCAATTGAAGTTTTTCTTTACCATGTAGATGAAGAAACAAGAGAGATAAAATTCTAATAACCTGATTACTATTAAAAAATAAAAATATTCAAACCCTCATTTGTTTATCAAATATTAGAGTATATAATATATATCATGTCTAATAAATCTGTCTTACTTTCATCAAAATCTAAAATCAATACTCTAAAACATTTCGTTGGTGGGTACAAAAATAATTTAAAAAAAGGCTTCACCCTCATCGAACTCCTAGTAGTAATAGCAATCATCGGAATACTCGCATCTGTTGTATTAGCCTCTCTAAACTCTGCCCGTACTAAGGGACAAATTGCTGCAATCAAATCTAATCTAAAAAACATAATACCTCAAGCAGAACTAACATATGATGTTCCTGGTAATTATTCTCTCGTATGTACTGATACCAAGGTAGCAAGTATGCTAACTACTATTAATAATACTGGAGGAAATTCATCATGTTACAGTTATGACAACACTAGATATGGAGCAAGTGCAATAATTGGTAAAACTACTCCCATACAAGCATATTCCGTAAGTGGAACAAGTGTTAGTACTTGGGATGTTAAAGGAGTGAATACATCTGGTACTTTTATTTCTTCTGATACGGCTATGACATGGGACCAAGCAAACATCGCTTGTTCAACTGCTGGCGGCAGGTTACCAACAGTGGAAGAGCTAGAAACTCTTTCTTTGTCTTCGTATAAAGCCTCAATCAATACTTCTTATACACCTCCTAGTTTTGTCGCCGATACTTATTGGTCAAGTACTACCGTTCCGTCTACTCCAGCCAATGCCTATATTGTCGATATGAATAATGGTAACGTCAGTAGCAACAATAAGACTGGTGGCGGCAATGGAGTTCGATGTATACGTTAGTTGTTTTTGAATTTCACTTACATTATTTTCTTGTTTTTTTGCGAACGTCGGCATCTCATTTAACAAAATGACCTACTGAGAGCAAAAACAAACTTTTTATAAAATTAAGGGGTTACTTTGACCATATTTTTATCTCAAAAATGCTATAATTGGTTTATGTCCAAGAAAACAGATAAACAAAAAAGGCTTATTTTGCTTGATAGTCATGCTATTATTCATCGAGCCTATCACGCTCTACCAGAATTCATGAATTCAAAAGGTGAGCCGACTGGTGCTATTTATGGATTGGCTACGATGATATTTAAGATAGTCACAGAATTAAAACCAGATTATATTGTTGCTTGTTACGATTTACCTAAGAAAACTTTTCGGCATGAAGCTTATTCAGAATATAAAGCAGGCCGAGCTAAAGCAGATGATGCCTTAGTATCTCAACTTATAAAGTCACGTGAATTTTTTAAAGCACTTTCTATCCCTATGTATGAATGTGAAGGTTTTGAAGCAGATGATTTACTTGGAACAATTGTTGAACAAAATAAATTAAATAAAGATATTGATATTATTATTGCGTCAGGTGATATGGATACACTCCAACTTGTTAAAGATGACAAGGTTAAAGTTTATACTTTAAAAAAGGGTATTAATGACACTATTTTATATAACGAAGAAGATGTAATTAAAAGATTTAATTTTGAACCTATATATTTACCAGATTATAAAGGACTTCGTGGAGATCCATCTGATAATATTATTGGAATAAAAGGAATAGGGGAAAAAACTGCCACAACTCTTATATCTTCTTATGGAACAATAGAAAAAATGTATGAGGTTATTAAAAAGAGTCCTGAAAAAATTAAGGAATTAGGAATAACTGAAAGGGTTTTTGGTCTTTTAAAAGACGGAGAAGATGAAGCTTTGTTTTCTAAAACACTAGCAACTATTCGTCGTGATGCTCCTATAAAATTTGAATTACCTAAAAAAATATGGAGAGAAGAAGTTTCTGAAGATAGTGTAGCTACATTTTTCCGTACAATGGAATTTAAAAGTTTACAAAATAGATTTTTAAATATATTAGGTAAAGAAGGTGAAGTAAATAAAGGAGAAGTTAAAGATGTACCAAAAGAAGAATTAAGTGGAGACAAGGAAGAAGGAATTATTTTTAAAAAAGCCCAAATCGCATTTTGGTTACTTAATTCAGAATTAACTGATCCATCTTATGATGATGTTATTCACTATAAACAATCAAAAACACTAACTGAAGCCTTTTCTAAACTTGAGGAAGATATAAAGAAAGAAAATTTAGATTATGTTTACAGAGAAATAGAAATCCCTATAATTCCAATTATTGAAAAAATGGAAAAACACGGAGTTATGATTGATGTTAAATATTTAAATAAAATTTCTGTAGAATACCACGCTGAATTATCAAAAATAGAAAAAGATATTTGGAAACAAGCTGGAAGGGAATTTAATATTAACTCACCAAAACAATTAGGTGAAATTCTTTTTGATGAACTTGGTTTAAGTGCAAAAGGAATGAAAAAAAGTGCTGGTGGTGCACGATCTACTCGTGAAAGTGAACTCGAAAAACTTAGAGATTTGCATCCAGTAATTGGTGAGATTTTAAAATATCGTGAATTACAAAAATTACTTTCTACTTATATAGATACAATTCCAAATGTTATTGCAGAAGATGGGCGCATTCATGCCAATTTTATTCAAACAGGAACAACTACTGGTAGATTTTCTTCTAATAATCCTAATTTACAAAATATTCCAACTAAAAGTGATCTAGGAAAAAATATTCGGAATGCCTTTATCGCTCCCAAAGGATCAGTTCTTGCTTCTTTTGATTATTCACAAATTGAGCTTCGAATCGCAGCTCTAATGTCACAAGATTCATATTTTATTGAAGCATTCAAAGAGGGTCTTGATATTCATACGGCCGTTGCTATGAAAGTTTTCAAAGTTGAAGAAAAAGAAGTAACAAAAGAAATGAGAAGAAGAGCAAAAGTTATTAATTTTGGAATTCTTTATGGTATGGGAGTAAATGCCTTAAGAGCTAATTTAGGGACGGATCGAAAAGAAGCACAAACTTTTTACGATAATTATTTTGCACAATTCCCAACAATTTATGCATATTTAGAAAGTATTAAAGATTTTGCTAAAAAAAATAAATACACAGTAACTTTATTTGGACGTAGAAGATATTTTCCTGGAATAAATTCACCACTTCCATTCATTCGTGCAATGGCTGAACGAATGGCTATGAATGCACCTCTTCAAGGTACAGCTACCGCTGATATTATAAAGATTGCTATGAAAAAAGCTGAAGATAAATTAATAAAATCAGATCTAATAAAAGATGTAAATCTTGTTTTACAAGTACATGATGAATTAATTTATGAAATAAAAGAAGATGTAGTAGAAAAAGCTATGAAAATCATTGAAGAGTCTATGAAACAAGTAATTCCCGATGAATTTTTGGAAAATATGGAGAAAGTTCCACTTGCTGTTTCATCTAGTTATGGTCAAACTTGGGGAGATTTAAAATAGTGGTATAAAATTATTGGCAATGGTAATATTAGTATATAACTATGAAAAAAGACAATAAAAACAAAGAAATCTTATTACGCAAAGGAATTATTCACTTTGTTCTTCTCCATTCATATTTAATTTTTTTTATAGCTGTTGTTTTTGGAGTAATTTTTGATATTTTTATTCCAGCAACATTTTTTCAGAATCCTATTTTTCAAGAAGTTGGAATAATAATAATACTTTTGGGAACAGGTTTAATTTTTTGGGCTCAATCAGCTTCTGGTATTAGTAATAAAATACGTATTGAAAACTTAACTGTAAAATCTTTTGAAAATGGACCATATAAATATTTTCCTAACCCCACACATTTAGGTCTTTTTATAATGACTCTCGGTTTAGGTTTTGTTATTAATTCTTTATTTTCTATAATTTTTGTAATTATTGCTTATATTTTAACAAAAATAATTTTTATAAAAAAACAAGAAAAAATATTTGAAAAGAAATACGGACAAGTATACCTTAATTATATAAACAAGTTTAGTAAGTTCAATAAGTGGTTATGATTTATATCCTTTTTGGTAATGATACAAAAAAAATAAATTCTTCCTTAAAAAAACTCACAGAAAATAAGGAGGTAATTTATTTATCACAATCCGTTATTTCAAAAGAATTAATTAATGAATATGCTCTAAATATAAGTTTATTTGGTGAATCTCCTGTTGTTGTAGTTGAGAATTTACTTAGTAAAAATGAATTTTCATTTTCTACAAAAGAGTTGTCTTCACTAAAAGATTCTCCAACAATATTTATTCTCTTAGAGGATAAATTACTCTCCGCAGATGAAAAAAAATATAGTAAATATGCAAAAACTGAAAAATTTGAAATAAAAGAAATAAAAAAAATTCCTAAAATAAATACTTTTGCTATTGCTGATGCATATGGGAGAGGGGATAAAATTGAAGCATGGTTTCTTTATAGACAAGCAATTGAAGCTGGAATTGAACCAGAAGCTATTTCAGGTATTCTTTTTTGGAAGATTAAAACAATGATATTAAATGGTAATAGGATATTTTCATTAGATAATCTGCAAAAACAATCAAAAGATATTGTTTCTCTATATCATAATTCTCACAAAGGTAATTCTGATTTTGTGATTGGTCTTGAACAATTCATACTTTCATCTCTTACTAAATAAGTGATATAATAAAAGCATCAAGGAAAAATACTTGGTGTGTTTAAACAAAAAATTTTTCAAGGTCGAATTTTTTTGTAATATCTTTTATTTATTTTTTTTAAAATAAATTTTTGTATGGAATCAATTTTAAAGTCAGATATCTTTTTCTTCATAACTTCCATTTCTATTTGTATTATAACAGTAGTTCTTATAATTGCTGGGTATTATATTGTGAGGATTTTAAGAAATATTGAAGATATGACAAAAAAATTAAAAAAGACTGTTTCTAGCGCAGAAGCAGATATTGGAGAAATAGGAGAGCGTGTGATAGAAAGTTCTTTGTTTTCTTTTATTTTCGGTAAAAGAAAACACAAAAAGTAATTATTAGTTAATTAATATAAAAAATATGGTAAAAAGTAAAAAGGGAATAAATGCGGGAGAAGCAATTGGAATAGGAGCTGGTATCGCAGCATTATCTGCTGCAGCATATATTATGTTTGGACCAGATGCTAAAAAAAATCGTAAAGCTGTTCGTGGTTGGGCAGTAAAGATGAAGGGTGAAGTTATTGAAAAACTAGAACAAGCAAAAGAAATAACAGAACCAGTTTATCACAACATTGTTGATCAAGTTCAAGCCAAGTACGCTAAAGTAAAAAATATTGATGCTAAAGAATTAGAAGCAATTGTTGCAGATATTAAAAAGCATTGGAAGTCTTTAGAGAGAGATGCTAAAGCAGAAATGAATAAGAATAAAGGTAAAAGTAAGGGTAAAGCAAAAGGTAAGAAAAAGTAATAAAAATAAAAAAGGCCTAAGAGTCGAACCTCAAATATTTGAGAAGCGACTCTTAGGCCTTTTGACTTTTAGAGCACAAAGAACAATTTTGCACTTATTCTAATAATAATGAATAGTGCGTAAGAACAAATTTTTGTATGAGATTTTATCCCGATATTTTAAACCCTATATATGCGGGTGACAGTTGGGAAAATCTTTTTAAATAACCTTGCTCTTATTATACAACAAAATTATAACACAAACAAAGAAATATGGGGATAACTTTTTAGCGGTCCAATCTCTAATAAAAATTAAACCTTATTTTATAACAAATTTTTTCTCAGAATATCGAATTTATAAGCGGTTGAACCGCTAAAAAACAGGCTTATATTAATATAAGCCTGTTTTGAATTTAGAGTTTAACGAGATTTAAAGAAGATTTCCTGCTAATTCTGCAAGACGAGACCTTACCCCGTCTTTTAGGATAATATGAGCATATAAATCTTGTCCTTGCATCTTTTCAATTACATAGCTTAGGCCATTTGATCTTTCAGAGTTCTCAACTCTGTCAATCTGAGTTATATCACCAAGTAATATAATTTTTGTACCCTCACCCGCTCTTGTGATAATAGCTTTAACTTCGCCAGATGTTAAATTCTGAGCTTCATCAATAATAAAAAATTTATTTACCAAACTTCTTCCTCTGATTGAAAAAAGCGGTTCAGTAATAATTTTTTCATCATCTAAAAGCTTTTTAACCTTACCATAATTTGTTGTTCCAATACTTTGAATTACACCTAAATTATCGTATAAACCTTGCATAAATGGAGATATTTTTTCTTTTGCGTCTCCAGGCAGAAAACCAACATCCTTGTTTCCAAGTGAGATAATCTGTCTAGTAAACATAATTTGATCAAAACTATTACCATCTTCTATTAGTTTTAATGCTACCGCTAAACTAAGAATTGTTTTACCTGATCCAGCAACTCCAATAATTGTAACTAGATTTATATCAGGATCTAAACATGCATGCATTCCAAATGCCTGTTCTCGATTTTTTGGTTCAATACCCATTGATGATAATTTATTTTTTTGAATCAAATGAAGTTTTTCTTTCTTGTAAACAGCAAGCCCTGATTTTTTACTAGAATTTGAATTCACAATTAAATATTGATTTTCACCCAACACTTTACTTTTGAATTCGACTTCACTTTCAGAAAATAATAAATCAATCAGTGTTTCATCGATGTTAATAGTTTGAGTTTTTTTGTACAAAATATTAACATTTGATACCATGTCAGTTTTATAATCTTCTGCTTGAAGTCCAAGTGATCGAGCTTTCATTCGAAGATTAGCATCCTTAGAAACAAGAATAACTTCAGAATCATCATTTAAAAGTTTAAATGAATAAGCTGTATTAAGAATTTGATTGTCTACAATTTTTTCCGGAAAGTTTTTTTCAACTTTATCGTTTGTTTCACAACTCATAATAATTCTTATTTTTCCAAGGCCTTTTCCTATAGAAGCACCACCATCAAAAAGTTTATCACCAGGCAAAGACTCGATAAATCGAATAAATTCCCTAGCGTTGTAATTAATTTCACCAGATCCATATTTAAAGGTGTCTACTTCTGACAAAACTTGAATCGGTATAATTAAATCATGTTCTTCAAAAGAGGTACAAGATTTCGCGTCGTGCAACACAATATTTGTGTCTAGCACGAAAAATTTTTTCTTACTCATATTATTCTGTTTTTAAAGGGGTTTAAATCTATTTACTTTAAGGTTATTCCTTATTTGGGTCAATGTCAACGTAAGTAAAATATGATATAAAAATCGTTATAAACCCATCTTTATATAGGAATAATAGGTTTTTTATTATAAAAAACATTTAAAATTTTGACAAATATTTTGCAATATGTTTCCATAGAGTAAACGTTACTTAAATTTGTAAAATATGAAAAAAATAATATTATTTCTAGTGCTAGCCATAGGGTTGCTAGCACTATCAGGATTTTATTCTAAAAAAGATAAAGAAAAAAAAGAACATATAGTTCTCAAAGGAAAAATTATTTTTAAAGTAAAAAATTTAAATCAAATTAAATTTATACTTGAAGATAAACTAGGAGGTTGTTATCGATTAACTCTTTTTGAAGAAAAAAGAACAAATGATAGTGATTTTTTAAAAGAGAAAGGAACTATGATTGAGATAATTTTTAAAAAAAGAATTTATTCCAAATCAGATTCTTATTTTAATGAAAAAGACAACAATTCTTTTCAATTGAATTTTTTAAATTTAGAGTTAAAAGAAAATAATTATGCAAAAATAGTTATCATTGCTCTAAAAACAATTCATGAAATAGAAAAAAATATGGATTGTTCCATATATCTAGAATAAAAATCCACTATTAAAAATAGTGGATTTTTTTGTGGGGGGTTGAATTAATTAAATTATTCCTAATTGTTTTAATCCAATTAGAATAGATATAATTAAAGATACTAAACTAAAAATTTTAGTCATATCATCAGATATAAAATTTAAAACTTTTCTATATAATGATTTTTTATAATCATAACCCTTTGATGTTAATTCAATATAATCTGTTGAATCTCCTGTTAGTTGATTAATATTTGATAATGTTATTTTTATAAGACCTTCATCTGCTAAAATATCAATTATGTGGTTAATTTTTTCTATAGGAAATTCACCAACTTTTTTTATGATTTCATATCGGAATAAACTAGAACATTTTTCTTTTAGAATTTCGATTATTTTATTTCTAATTTTTTTATCCATAAATTTATTATAACAGATATATTTGTAGGACCGCGAGTACGCTTATCGAACCTTACCCAGTAGACGAATGTGTCCAATCGCAGGTTCAGTACAATATATTTTCCTGTATCTCTATCTGCACTCTAGGTTTAACCATATGACAACATTGTGTATATATAGTAGCTTACTATATAAGTAGTATTGGTTACTCGTGTATGGCCTTTAAAAAGCTCATTATTCCACATAGTGATGTGATTTGTTAAAAACCTGATCTATTTATAAAGGTTTAGACTTTTTTTATTTTTAACCCAAATCATTGAAATTATTTTTACATAAGACTATACTTATGTATTAATTACATGAGGTATGAATAATAAGAAAACAACCATAACATTTTCCTCATATCAGTTTATTTTAGGTAACTCAACTTTTAAATTGGAAGATTTTTCTGATATAAAAGAGCACGAAGATATACAAATGAAAATGGGTGAGGAATTAATCTCTGTTGAAAAAGCTACTAAAAAATACTATAACGATAATAGGTTCATATTGTTTTCCTTTGATTTTTATATAAAATGGCCATATTCAGAAAAAGTTATATCAGGAATTAATGGAACAATAGAGGAAAAAAATAATCCAAGATCTTGTAATGAAATGGAATTAAAAGATAAGTTTTTTGTTTTACTAGATATAAATAAACAAAGAATATATTTATCAAATAGACAAAAAGAAAGTTATTTCTCAGATTTTTTAAAAACAAATAATATAAAAGATTTTATAATAAGACCAATTATTTTAGAGATTGATTTTGTTGAAAATATTAATTCTATCAGTGAAGTATCTTTTACTGTAGCTAGTGAAAATGTTTCGAGACAAGATAATTCATTGGTTAAAAAAATATCAGAAGATTTAATTTATAATTTTGGGGCGAGTGAAGCTACTTTATCTTTAAGATACAAAAAGACTAAATTAGTAGATAGAATAAAAGATAGTGTTAAAGACCTTGTAAAAAATAAGAAATTTTATAAAAATTTAACAATAATTGGAAGAGGTGTTGGAGAATTTGAGAAAGTTTTTAATTTAGAGGGGGTAATGGAAAGAATATCAATAAATACTTCACTTTTACCAGATACTAAAGATATAAATGAGGAGGATATGGTGATGACATTAATATTAAGAATATTAAGAAATGATTAAAAAAAATAAAAAAATAATATTAAATACTACTATAGTTTTGGTTTTTATTATAATAGCCATTATTTCAATGAACTATTCAATATATATAAGTTCCAATTTAATATCTAATGTAATAACATTTTTATCTATTCTTTTTGGTTTTTATATAACAAGTTTTTCAATCTTTGCTACATCTAAATATGTCTCTCTATTATATAAAACAGACGATATAGAAAGCGGTAGAAAACAAAGTTTAATGGATACATTAATAAAAAAATATAAATTTGGTCTTGTTGTTGCACTCCTATCAATTTTATATAATGGAATTATTTTGTTGTTGATGGGGGGTGATGGTTTCATCACAAGTTGTAAAATTTATAGCTCTGTCTTTATATCAATAATTTTATTTAATTTTTTCTATGGTTTTGAGATGATGCACATTTTAATAAAAATCGTTAGACAAACAGCAACTTTAAATGATAAATAATTAAGGATTTTTTTATTTTAATAAACTCAGTAGGACCGGCATTAGCCTTATCGAATCTTACAGGTTCAGTACCCCCATTCGTTTCGGTTAACACCGAAAAACGAATGGGGCTTCGATTCCTACACGCGAGCCAAGCAGTTGGCTCGCTCGAGCGGACAATAACAAAAACCACAGTAAACTGTGGCTTTTGTTATTGTCCGCTCGGTAGGAATCGAACCTACGACCATCTCCTTAAAAGGGAGCTGCTCTACCAACTGAGCTACGAGCGGGTACACTGACTATACAAAAGTACCATATTTAGATGATTTAATCAATATATTATTACCTTGATAAAAAGTAGTTTATCATATAGACTTTCTTTGTATAATCATTATTTTATGAAATTTAATTTTGAATCTAAAACAATAGAATATAAAGATAACCCCAACTCTTTAAAAAGTGAGCATTTAAACAAAAGTATAAAACCTATAATGGGTGGTATTTATGATAGGGAAACGTTAGATGATAAGACAAAAGAGTATTTTAAAGATTTTGAAAAAAATGCAGATTTTGTAAATTTTAAATATGATGCAGATGATATTTCTAATAATAAAATGTTTAATTCAGGTAAATTAACATATGTGATTTCACAATGTAACAATAAAAATAAATATTCTCATGAATATTTAAATTGTACAGGAGTTATTGTAGTGGGGGTAGATAAAAAAACAGGAGAAAATATTTCTTTATTAAGCCATCAAAACCCAGAAGCTTTTTTGAAAGATGAAACAGTTAAAGAAAATTTTATTAAAGATTTAAATGAAAATCTAGATACTTTAATAAGTAATTGTGTTCCTGGTACTATTGATGCAGTTATTTTAGGTGGAAATGAGGAAGAAATTTCAGATCCAGCTTTTGATGAGAATTTTAGATTTGGTATTGATGATATAGAAGTTTTAATGCGTGAAAAGTATGATATATATGAGGATTCTATAAAAAGGCTAAATTTTTTACTTTCAAAGAAACTTAATTTTACACCTACTGTTATTTCAGGACCCAATGATAATTTTAAAACAAAAGATCACTCTCTAAGTATTTATTTTGATAATCAAAATCGCAGACTATATCAAGTAAGACCAAAACAAAGTTCAGAAAACAATGAAAGCTTTGAAGCAACTCAAGTTGAAAATCAAATAGGTAAAATTAAAAATAAGAAAAAATATTAATATGAAAAATAAGATTGATTCAATTCTTATTCTTCCTGACATACGTTCCGCTATAAATGTTGGAGCCATTTTCAGAACAGCAGATGCTATTGGAATATCTCAAATATTTTTAGTTGGTTGTACACCAAGACCAACAGATACTTTTGGAAGAGTACAAAAAGATATTGCTAAAAGTGCACTTGGGGCTGAAACTTGGATATCTTGGAAATATAATAAAACCTTACTACCTCTAATAAATAAATTGAAAAAGGATGGTTATACTATTGTGGCTATTGAACAAGATAAAAGAGCAATAGATTATCGTAAATTTAAAGCACCAGAAAAGATCGCATTTATATTAGGGCCAGAAGTTGATGGTCTAAGTAAAAAAGTATTAGATAATTGTAATGTAATAGTAGAAATACCAATGCACGGCAAAAAAGAATCATTGAATATTTCTGTTGCTTGTGGAGTCGCTTTATTTAGAATTTTAAAACCCTAGTTGGGAAAATTTTGGTCTATTTGTTGTGGTTGTACAAAATAATTATTTGAATTATTACTTTGTTTACTACCTGTTAAAACCCAAATAATAAAAACACCAAGTATAAGTAACAACATTATTGTTCCAAGCCCCATTTCTCCACTACTAATATGAGATTCTTTTTTATCTTCTTTTTTGTGTTTTTCTGCCATATATAATTTATTATTTTAATATAATATTTGATGTGTATTACAAAAGTGTGCACTGCGACCATTTATAACTTTTCTTAGTATAACACCATTACAATTTTTCTTTCCACAGTGTTCATTTTTCTTTTGATAAACATTATGATGATTTTGAAAATTACCTCTTTCTCCGTTTATATCTCTATAGTCAGACATTGAATCACCACCAAAATTAATTCCTTTTTCTAAAACATCTTTCATTGATTTATAAAGTTTTTGTAATTGTTTCTGCGGTATATTTATTGGTTTAGATTCAGGATGAATATCTGACATCCAAAGCATCTCATCAGAATATATATTTCCAATGCCTGCAATAATAGACTGATCCATTAAAACGGTTTTTATATAATTATTTTTCTTCAACAATAATCTTTCTTTAAACTTTTCAAAATTAAAATTTTTATCTAATGGTTCAGGACCTATGTTTTTTAAATGGATACTCTCGTTTAATTTATCAGATGATACTAGGGTAACCTTTCCAAATTTACGAGAATCACAAAATACAAATTGTTTCCCGTTTGATAATGAAAATACTACATGAATAAAACGATTATATGGGTCATGTAATGCAACCCTCTCTTTTATATTAGGAACCCATTTATTTTCCTTTTTATTGTAGTCATAATTACCATATATAATATGACCAGTCATCTTTAAATGAATAAGAATTGTATGAGAACCTTTAATATTTATTAAAATATTTTTTGCTCGACGTTCAACATTTATTATTTTTTCCCCAACAACTTCCTTTTTAAATTTTTTGAAGAATGATTCGTTTTTTATTGTATCCTTAAATTGTTTTAAGGGTTGATTTTTTTTTGCTAAATCTGTCCAAATAGAAGTAATAACAAGATTTGGTAAAACCTTTTGTAACCCTTTTACTGTTGTTGTA
>Ga0302288_1000890_pt1 | contig 21439 bp, 16 predicted proteins | sample III_Fen_N1_1_FD_194549 | JGI IMG/M metagenome (GOLD analysis project Ga0302288, IMG submission 194549) | Peat permafrost microbial communities from Stordalen Mire near Abisko, Sweden - III_Fen_N1_1 | ecosystem: Environmental > Terrestrial > Soil > Wetlands > Permafrost | place: Sweden: Abisko...
AGAAAAAATATAATGTCGTATTTATTAAAGAATAGAACGCGGATGGAACATTCCGACTTGTCGGAAATTTCACGAATTCAACGGATTAAATCTGATTAATATCTTGTAACGGATTCTAATCCGCTAAATCTGCGTTTATCCGCGTTCTATTCATTTGAATTTAAAATGAGTCATTTAATTGTTCCAATTACTTATAATGGTGCAACTCCGAATTTATCAGGATTATTCATCATGTAAGCTATTAGTTTACCAACTTCATTATTAAGTTCAACCAAAAATTTATATTCTTCTTCCATAATATAATGACAATTAAATGAGAAATCAAGCCATACTAAAATTTCACTATTTTCGCCCTGACAGTCTGTTAATTTTAATAAATAATGTTTGAGATAATTTCTTTTGCGATAGGCTTCAGCCAGGTTTGCACATACAGAACGCGATGATCTTCTGATTTGGTCAGTTAATGAATACTTTTCTTCTTTCGGAAATTTTAATGTTGTTTCAAATAAAGTACATGCAAGTTGAAATGCTTTTTTATAGACCAATAAATCTTTAAATCCATGATTATTCATATCTATGAATTTTTAGAAATTTATACTCAATCTTATTTCTCTCTGTAATTAATTTTCTCTCAAAAAAAAACCAAACTTCTTATTATCTATGATTTACTACTACCTACTACCTACTACCTACTACCTACTACCTACTACCTACTACCTACTACCTACTACCTACTACCTACTACCTACTACCTACTACCTACTACCTATAAACTGCTACCTATAAACTGCTACCTATAAACTGCTTTTATCGTATCGATAATCAACTTCCTGTTTTCGTCTGTCAGTTCATAAAACAATGGTAAGCGTACCAGGCAATCGGCAAACATATCACAATTGGCCAATACCCTTCCATCATGTTTATCATGATAGTATGGACTGCTATGAAGGCTCAGGTAATGGAATACTGCCAGTATATCCTTTTGTTTTAATGCATTTATCAGTTTAGTCCTTTCTTCCAGCGATGGGCATACCAGATAAAACATATGTGCATTATTGGTTGCATATTCAGGAATAACTGGAATACTAAAAAAACCTTTATCGGCAAGAGGTTTCAATGCTTCGTAATACCGGTTCCAATGTTGTTTTCGTTTGTTTTGAATTTCATCCAGGTGTTCTATCTGAGCCCACAAAAACGCAGCTATAATTTCGGATGGCAGAAAGGAAGAGCCTATATCCACCCAGCCGTATTTATTCACTTCACCACGGAAGAACTCGGCACGATTGGTTCCTTTCTCCCATATTATCTCTGCACGGTGAATAAAACGTTCGTCGTTAATAGCAAGCATACCCCCTTCACCCGATATTATGTTCTTCGTTTCGTGAAAGGAAAATGCAGCCATGTGACCGATAGATCCTAAAGGGCGACTTTTCACCTCTTCTACTCCATCTCCACTCGGAGATGGTTGGAGTGAGGTTGGAGAGGGGTTAGGGGTGATGTAATATGAATCAATTGCCTGAGCAGCATCTTCCACCACCAGAAGGTTATATTTTTCAGCCAATGCCATTATTTTATCCATATCACATGCCATACCGGCATAATGAACAGGTACAATCACTTTTGTTCTGGGGGTTATAAGCGATTCAATCAGATCGGCATCGATATTTGGATGTTCAGGACGGCTATCGGCGAAAACAATCTTTGCTCCTTCACGTACAAAAGCCAGCGCAGTGGATACAAAGGTATAGCTCGGCATAATGACTTCATCACCCGGCTTAATTTCGCAAAGCATTGCAGCCATCTCCAGTGCATCAGTACATGAAGTGGTCAACAGGCATTTTTTGAATCCATACCGTTTTTCGAAATATGCCTGGCACCGTTGGGTGAACATGCCATTACCGGACAATTTACCGTTAAAGACAGCCTCATACATGTAATGTGCTTCTTTTCCTGTGAGATATGGTTTATTAAATGGGATCATGGGAGTAGGTAGTTTATAGTTGATAGTTAGTAGTTCGTAGAAATTGAAAATAATTAGTATGATTTTCTTGTATTCTGATATTTTAGGGTAAATTTCTTCCTAATGAGTAAAATTGCTGATTTACATGTGCAAATTTAATCTAATATGCTGAATTAGAAATGCGTTTTTTTTGAACTACACAATTAGTTTCAGAATGTAGTTTATATTTAATGGTTTATAATACAGTAAAACAGGTTGTAGTAAGCTCAATTTGAAATTTAAAGTCTACCGTTAACTAATAATTGAATCCAAAAGCCCAAAGTGGTATTGTATTTAAAAATCCATATTCTATATCATCTTTTACTATAAATGCATTTTCAAAATTTGAAATTTGTTTTCTGGTTTTGTTTTTACCACCCACTTCAAAAGTGTATTTTCCAATTTTAAAGTCCGAAACATCTGAAGATAAAACCTTATAGTTCAATCGCATTTGATTAAAGAAATAAGTTTCACGAATATTACCGATATTAGGTTTATCTTCTCCAATTGCAAACATCAAATTAGTATTATCTAAAAAAACTTTTTCAACTTTACCTAACAATCTAATACCTTTAGTATCGTTTCGCAACTGCGCAATTATACCTGCTCGTTCAAGATAATATAGAAATTCTGTTATCTGATTTCTATGAACACCAATCATATCAGCAATTTTAGTAAAATTAGGCTTAAAAGGAACACTTTGAGAAATAATATATAACAATTGCTTTAATTTTTGTGAAGTTGAGATATTCATTTTTGAAAAAATTGGAATATCAGTCTCTAATGTTAAATTAATTGTGTTTTTCAACCGTTCAACATAGCCTGTTTCTTCAAAATAAGGATAAAAACCTTCACTTAAGTATTTTTTAAAAATTGGTAGCGGATGTTCTATCTCAGATAATACAACTTTATTAGCTATAATTTCTTCCAAACTATAAACCGGCAGATTTAATTTCTGTGACATATTCAGATATTCACGAAAAGACAAACCTAACAACTGATAACTTAACACACGTCTACTCAAATCATCACTTCCTTTATAAACATCTAATACAGATGATCCGGTGAAAACTACATGTAAATCATTAAAATTATCATACATCATTTTCAATTCTTTTGACCAGTCTGAATATTTGTGTATTTCATCAATAAACAAATATTTTCCCCCGTTTTTATAGAAATCAGTTGCTAAGTTAAACAAACTATTTTCAGTAAAATATAAATCATCTGCACTAACATAAAGTGTATCTTGAAATTTGTGAAATAATTTTATGTGTTGAAGTATAAGAGTTGTTTTGCCGACACCACGTGCTCCAACAATAGCTGTCAAACGATTATTCCAGTCAATTATTGAATGTAAATAACGTAAATGAGTTACATCAGTTCGTTCAATCAATCTTTTAAATTGTTCGTTTAAGCGTTCCATGTTAGGGTTTTGTATCTTTTAACTGAAATTGCTGAATTAAAAGTGCAAATATAACAAAATATGCTGAATTAGATGTGCATTTTTACATTTTCACTAAATTATGTGAAGTATGTCATTCATAATTAGAAGATTATAGTTTGAAATTTAATGTCTAAATTCGACAGATTAAAGTTTATAGTTGGTAGTTTATAGGATTTGAAATCATATAGTATGATTTTCGTGTGTTGTCTGTTATTTCAGTTTCAATTTTTACCTGTTAAGTAAAATTGCTGATTTAGATGTATGTTTTTGGGTAATTAGACAACTAATTTCAACAAATAGGTTAGATTTTAGAGTATTCTTTACGCCAAATCAGTGAACTTAAAATAGTTGAAACCAATTATAGGTATAACGTTGATTTTATATAATTTATTTAATTTGCACTTTGACATTTAATTTTCAAAATGCTCTAACCTTGAACTGACAGATAATAGACTAAAAAACAGTTGAAGAGGGCGAAACAGCAAATTGCAAATGAGTTTAGTTTATTCATAGAGAGTTTGTGGTTTAATTTTTTTCAGGAGTATTTAACTGTAAAAAACAAATTAATAATTTTATTTTCTAAAGTATATATACCGATTATTTTTTTGCAATATTCAATTAGTACTGAAATGAATAAAGAACATGCCAACAGAACGCTAAATATTAAAAAAGGATACTTAAAGGAATAAATAAAACCCGAATAGAAATAACCGAAAATAAATGTGTGAATTAAAAATATATTCATTGAATGCTTACCTAAATATTCAAATACCTGAGTGATTTTTTGTACCTTACGAACAGTTATTATTACAAATATTATCAAAGTGATTGTGAAAAATCCATCCATCCCAGCCCCACCAAAACGCCATTCTTCCAACTTTAAAAAAGCAACTGAAAATAATAAAAATAAATTACAGATAAACAATATCTTCAGGTTTATTCGATTTAAGAAATTAGAAATCTTATTTCTGTTCAAAGCATAACTTATACCGAGGACGAAAGGGAAAAGCCAATATTCTAATATTGAAACGTTACCGATATGATAACCAAAAATCAAAAAACAAAATATCAGAAATACTATATTCAATTTTTTTATTGCAATATAAAGTACGGGAAAAATCAGATATAGAATTATAATCAACTGATAAAACCACCATGTTATGTTATAGGATTGAAAACCTTGCATACCAAGAAAATCAATAAGTATACTTTTCAAATAATTGACCTGTTCACCATAAGGAATCTGTAAACTTCGATGAAAGATAAAAACACCAATTGGGACAAATAATAAAAAAATAAACCAATAATTTATATAAAGCTTTAATAATCTTTTACCTTGAAATTTAAGAGTATTGATAAAACCAGGTATTTGAAATTTTTTAATATCTATTTTAGAATATTGTATAGTTAAACCATAAGCACTAACAAATAGAAACATTGCAACGCATACTTTTGCCAATAAAGCAGTATTTTGAACCCATTCACCATATTCTGAATACATATAAAATAAATGGTGCCAGAGCATAAAGCAAATTGCAACTCCTTTTATTATTAAAGTATCTGACAATGATAAAGCATAATTTATTTGCGTATCAGGTTTCATATTTTTTAAAATCCGGATTTAAATTTAGATTAAACAACTTTAGATTACTTATTAGAAATTTTTGTGTATAGATAACCGGATGTATTTGAGTTGATTAATTTATATGTCTTAAGTTTCAGCTTATTTTCCGAAAAAATATACTTTGACTTTAAAGTATCAGATACTATTTCAGAATAACTAATTCCAATTCCGGCAGGGATATTTAATACAGTATTCGTATTAAACTGTTGCACAACAATCGTATTTTCAAATCGTGATACAGGATGTACGGTATATTCAATATGACTTAATAAAGGATTTTCAACAGGTTTAGTGTACCGTCCTTTATTAAATGATTCAATGATTTGTGGTGAAAATAGCAAAAACAGTATTCCAAGTAAATTAAAAATTATTGCACAGTAAATGGCCGGTCTTTTATTATTCAGGATCAGGTACAAAACGCAACCGAAAAGTACAGGTGCCAATACACGATAATCTCTCCAGTCGAATACATCATAAGCCCCAATGTTGATCAATAAGAACACGATCAGGATAAAAAACACAATGAAATAATCGGCACCTATCTTTTTAAATTTTGATTGGATGATAGTTGATTTTACCAAACAAATCAAAAGTATAACCATCAGGAAATAGCGTTGTAAAACCTGAATACTATTTTCAGAAAAAGGATTAATAAAATTCCATGTGTTATCAATAAAATGAGTAACAAAAGTGCTGACAAAATCAGGGAACCCTTTACTCATAAACAATTCACTCAGGAAAGAACCGGGATAGGGTGATACAACTAAATTGTTCAGTAGATAGATTATTCCACTAAATACGATCCATAGAAAGAAATATGACAGAAATTTTAGATCAAACCTGAACTTAGTAGTTCTTTTGAAAAACAGGGGAAGATAAAGAACGATATAGATAATCCTTATAAATGAAATTGCGGTACAAAATATCAACAGAAAAAAGAGTATTTTTCTTTCTTCATGTTTATAATACACATGCAGCAAACCAACATAAATAATCAGTACCGAAAAGTTCAATAACTCGGACATGGAGGTTGAAGAAAAAAGTAAAAGTGGGGAATATGTCAGACTAAAAAAAAAGAGTAGAAGTAAGTTTTTAGTTGAAATTTTCACAAGAGAAGTAAGAAGTAGAAATGCCAGGGATACAAAAAAAGAATTGGCAATAATGATTGAATATGTTTTCCATCCAAATATTTTCCCGAACAAAGCATATACGGATACCGTACCAAAGCCATGTGAGCCGAACGACAAATACGTTGGGAGAGTTTCATTCATTGTGTAATAGCCAAAGTTGAAACCTTTTTGGCTAAATGACAGAATTTCGTGCCAGTAAGCTAACTCGTCGGACCAGCAAGGTACTGAATGAAAGACTGATTGATGAGCAATTAAAAAGGTAGTACAAAATAATACTATCCAGGGGGAAACAATCAACAATAAGCTTAAAAACAGTTGAGTCTTGTTCAGTTTACCGGAAATCTGCTTATTGAAGATAGTCATTACGATTTACAATTTATTCAGTTACAATTCACTACCAACTAACCACAATATAAAAGGGTACAAATCTAAAGTAAGAAAAAACAAAAAATACATAACCAAAAAAGAATACAAAACACAGAACCACAATAGGCACAAAAGGACACAATAGAAAGACACAAAGTCTTTTAGAATTTTAAAATAACAAGGTTACTGAATGAATCAGTTATTATTTTTATTGTGAACTATTTCCGATAAATCTGAATCTTCGATGTGGTTAACTCTTTAATTTCAAAGAACAAACATACGAGAACACAATAGAATAATTTACAATTTATTCATAGTCAATTTATAAATCGTGATCTTTTTAAGCAAACATCCTTAAACCGACTCTTACTCCGCTCTTTTGGAGGGGTTGGGGGAGGTCGGTGTTTACAATTTACAACCAACTAACCATAACAAAAAGTCCATATGTATGTAATATGAATAATGTGCAGGCAAAATTACAAATATCATAAGTAGATTAAATTTTTAATAATCGAAACTTAATACTACTACCTACTACTGACTACTGACTACCGACTTCTTACTTCTTACTTCTTACTTCTTACCTCTTACTCCTTACTCCTTACTTCTTACTTCTTACTTCTTATTGTACCGTCCTGAAATTTGTTTACACTTTTACCACCACTCTACTAATATCTTTTCTACCTGTAACCTACTTCTTACTTTATAGAAATACCGACCTCTCCCCCTACCCCCTCTCCCAATCCCGATAGCTATCGGGAGAGGGGCAAAGCCATTGGGCTTCAGTTGATTTTTTGATTTTAAATTAATACTTTCTGAGAACATCTTGTTTTCTTACTACCTACCTCTTCTTACCTCTTACCTCTTACCTCTTACTTCTTACCTCTTACTTCTTCTTACTTCTTCCCTCTTACGCCTTCGTGCATTTCAAAACCGTAGCTCCCCAGGAATATCCGACACCAAAACCGGCTATAAGCACATTCCCTTTAAGTTTTTCTTCTTTTTGAGCTTCACAGAGTGCAATCGGAATTGTTGAAGACACTGTATTCCCCACATTTTCGAGATAGAAGTAAAATTTATCTAACTCTATTTCAATTAATTTACGCAGATAATTCATCATATATTTATTTGCCTGATGAAACACAAATAACTGAATGTCATCTTTTGATAATTGATTTTTTTCCAACACCTGATCAACTAATACCGGAACAGCTTCGGAAGTAAAATTAAAAATCTCGCCTCCATTCATGTATAAATAGTCGGATGAACTGGGATTTCCCGATTCATCAAAGACTAAATCATTTGCCGGGTTTGGTTGACGAAGTCCCCCTTTTCTGACAATCAGATTTTCAGCACCACGACCATCCGTACCCAGACTAAATTCTTCAATTGAAGCAAATCCATCGGTTGAGATCAGGGTAGCTGTTGCTGCATCACCAAAAATGGTTCTATTGCCTTTATCCTTTGGATGGAGGTGTTTTGAATAAGTTTCGGCAGTGAGTAACAATACATTTTTAGCAATTCCACCGGCTATAAGTCCTTTCGCAAGTGATAAACCATAAACAAAACCGGAACATCCCAGATTAAAATCCAATGCACCGCATGATGTTGGTAAGCCTAAACGGTTTTGAATTAAACAAGCTGAAGTAGGAAGAAAATAGTCCGGACTTTGAGTACAGAGTAAGATAAAATCAATGGATGCACGATCTATGTCATGTTCCAAAAAAAGTTTCTCAGAAGCTTTTGTAGCCATATCGGAGGCAGTTTCATTCTCTGAAGCTATATGACGTTGGTGTACGCCCACTTTTCCGGCAACTTTTTCAACTGTCCATTCCGGGAATTCTTTTACCAGATCCTCATTGGTGACTATTTTTTCTGGTAAATAATATGAAATAGCTTTTATATATGCTTTCATCATGTTTTTTTTAATGATCGGCTTTTGCACCCATAGGTTACTTTTTTGTCTTTTTTTAATAATCAGATCGTTGGATCTTCATTTAAACAGACATTCTATCGATAATTACTCAGTAGGAGTATTCTGTAAATAACCCCCAGTTGAACCTGCGAAACTGGGGGGGGTAATGAATGGAATCAAAGATAGAACTCTGTAAGAGTTCACCAACATAATAAAAAAGTTTAAGTACTTTCCCTTGTGGTCAACTCCTCCGGAGTTGGATTGCTTATATTATATTCCACCCCCAGTTCCGCAGGCTCCACTGGGGGTTATTCAAAGGGTACACCTACGGTGTACTAATTATCCAATTATCCAATTAATAGATTCATCTGCATATAACACGGAACGCGAAACGCGAAACGCGGAACGCGGAACCAATTACTGTAACGTATATCCTCCATCAATTAACAAACTGCTTCCTGTAATCCATTTTGTGGCATCCGACAGTAAATAGACTGCTGCATATGCAACTTCTTCCGGTTTCCCATATCGTTTAAGAGGATATTTCAGCCTATCTTTTTCAAGTTCATCCTGTCCAATACTACCCGATTTTAATAAGTCTGTATCGATCATTCCCGGATTGATACAATTAGCGCGAATGCCACGTGGAGCTAGTTCCAATGCAACACCTTTCATAAAACCCGTTAATGCACTTTTGGATGCTGCATAAATGGAACTTCCTATATAAGCACAATTATTCCCGTTAATTGAGGATATATAAATCAGTGATGCACCTTTATTTAATTTTTTATGCTGAAGCACTAAGCGTGTTAAGTGAATAGGAACAAAGGTATTAATTTGCATTATTTCATTCACATCTTCCTTGTCAGTCTGTTGGAGCACTAAAGGTTTTGCTGTACCTGCAACGCTTACAATCCCATCAAGTTTTGGCAACTGCTCAATAAGTTTATCCATTTCATTCTGAATAGTCAAATCGGCACAAATTTGTAGATGATCTTGTCCTTCGAGCATTGAATATGTTGCAGATAAACGGGTTTCATTACGACCGGTAAGAATTATGACAGCGCCCATTTGTGAACAACTTATTGCTGTGGCTCTTCCAATTCCGGAAGAAGCTCCTGTAATCAGTATTGTCTTACCTACTAATGAAAATGGATTCATATCAGCTTAATTTTGATTGAACCAACTCAAATAACTCACTGACAGTTAGTATTGGTTTCATTTCATCAGGTTTTAAAAATACCGAATATTTCTTACCAATCATGTTCAGGATGGCTAACGCGTTTAATGACGACCATTCATCAAGTTCCCTAAACCGGGTTTCCAGTGTAAATTCAGAAGCATCAGTATCGTCGAATTGATCAGCGAAATTTTTAATAAAATCAGTTGATTCCATATTGGTTGATTGGTTGAAGAGTTTATAGTTCCGTGTTCCGCGTTCCGCGTTTCGGGTTAATGAATTGATATTGGATGATTGGATGATCCCGTAAACGGGACGTCACTTTGTTCCGTTAGTTGATGTATTGATTGGATTTAAATAATATGATTATACGCAAGATTCCTAAAGTTTCAATGAATTGATTCTTGTATTTTACTTTTATAATTCCGAAGGAATTCAATATGAATAGCCATGTATAAAATGCATGGAAAATGATAGTTGCAAATCACCAACCACAGAGTGGTTGAATAGCTATATCAAATATTTCTCACTATGTTCAATTTCAAGCTTTTTCAATAATAAGTTAAATTCTTCATATATGTATTATGTATATGATATTATTCTTGATTTTTCATATATCATACTATTTTTATATCTTTTTATTCAACCCCTATCGGGGTTAGGTTCATGACCATTTCATTTTTTCCATACATTTCATATATGGCTAATCACATTTAAATCCTTCGGATTTGATTAATCATTAAAAACTCCTACAGATTTAATTAATACACTCCGGCACGAAAGAATCTCCTAATTTAAAATCTGTATATCCCATTAAAAAATTAGGACATATTGTGCATAATCATTTTAAATAAAATCCATTATAAAGTTATTCGGGTCGGGTGTAATTGGTGTTGAAGTAGTCAGAAAAGAACTTCCGTTCTTTGTATTTTTCAATAGTATGGCACCTGCTCCCAATATGTTATTTTCGCCGATAGTCGTTTTATCCCTGACAACCACACTTAATCCGATAAATGTATTCCTTTTAATAGTACAGAAACCACCCAGCATAATGTTTGAGGTTAAAAAACAGTTTTCTTCAATAACCGAATCATGACCGATTTTATTCCCTACAGCAATTATTACATTATCAGCAATTTTCACAGATTGCATAAATATATTCCCTTCCATTATAAAACAATTTTCACCTATCGTAAGATCATTCCAACACGAATTTTTAGAACAAACGTAACTGATAAGCTTATATCCTTTCGCCTTGGCTTCATTAAATTTAGTTGTGCGTGTTGAATTCAGTTTATGATACCCGATGGCAATAAACATGTCATATTCAGAAGGAGGATAGGTTATCTGAACGTCTTCAAAATCAACTACAGGCAAATCTAAAAAAGTCCCGGCAGTATTGTATTCAGCATCTACTGTATAAGCAGCTATTTCAACTTCAGAATCCTGTTTCAGGTAAAAGCTTACCTGGCTTGCAAAATCACTGACTCCAAAAATGACCACTTTCTTCAGTTTGTCTTTCATATTTCTATTTAAGTTATCGCAGATAGTTAAATGATCTGTTTGTTAATACACCAAAAGCTTAGATTTCAGTATCCCGGCAATTATTAATTGTTAATTATTAATTGTTAATTACTTATAAATATCCTTCACAATAAAAGTTTGCCTGTTCTTTGTCTGATTAAAGAGTTTATCGATATAAATCCCCAGAATACCCAATGAACTAATGATTATCCCGACTGAAAAAAGGAGTACAACAATCAAAAATGTAAAACCTGAAAGGACAATTTCCGGATAAATCAGTTTCCTGATCAGAAAATAGGCACCGGTAATAACACTTAATGTGGATATAAAAAAACCAAATTTAAATAACATGATAAGCGGATACGATGAAAATGAAGTAATTGCCTGCATACTTAGTGAAATTCGTTTACCCAGTGTATAGGTACTTTTTCCTTCTCTTAATCCTTTTTTTATGATTATCGGAATTTGCTTAAAACCTACCCATTGCATCATTCCAGCCATAAATATGTTTTTATCACCCATTTTAATCAGTTCATCAACATATCGTCTACTCATGATTCGCTCTGTCAACAGATTCTCAGGAATCCTGGTATCGGACAGACTATTAAAAAAATTGTAAAACAATCCACCTACAGTTCTTTCAATAAATGATCCTTTTCGTGTTTCCTGAACACCAAAAACAGCGTCACAGTCATTTTCTTCATTGATTTTTTGATAGAAAACAGGAATTTTAGTTGGTGGAACTTCGAGGTCGCAATCAATCAAAAAGACATAATCGCCCGAAGAATAACTTAACCCGGCCATGATAGCATAATGATGCCCAAAATTACGGGATAAATCAACAGCAACAATTTTGTCATTTGTTTTTTTAAGTTCCAATACTTTGGCCAATGAATTATCGGGGGAACCATCGTTTACGAAGATAATCTCGTAATTGTCGCAGTTAATTTCAGCCAATGCTTCCACACATTGAGCTACAAAGACATCTAAAAACCTTTCCGATTTATAAAGGGTCGTTACAATAGATAAATGGGATTTGTTCATAATTTAAAACGTTTTTCAGCCTGATAAATTAAATATCCACTTCTGTCAGCACTACACTGAATAGCATGCAATACAGGATCTGTAATTTCAGCTTCAACTATTTCGTTGTAAATTCCTTTATTTTGAATAATTGGAAGCAAATACTCCGTTTCTTTACATAAAAAATAAACACCTGAATAGCTGTTTTGTTTCAAAATGGGCTCTTCAAAATGTCCCAATGAAATATCAACTACCCCTTTTACAAAATCATAACCGGTAGACAGTTTAACTAAATGGGAACCAATAAAATCACCACCCATCCTCGCTCCTACTTCTATGGCAAAAACTTCACCATTTGCAGTAATTTTGAATTCAGCATGGCTTGCTCCAAACTTTATATTCAGTGCAGTAAGCGCTTTCAACGTTTCAGATTTTATTTTCTGTTGGATAGTATCGGGTAGCTGACTTGGTTGATGGTGTTCAAGTTCTACAAAGTAGGGTTCATCAGTTGTAACTTTATCTGTAATTGCTAAAATAAAATGTTTTCCTTTCCAGGTTATACTTTCTACACTTACTTCGGAACCCGAAATATATTCTTCGACAATGGCCTGCTTAGTAAAAGATTCATTTTGTGCCCGTATTACAGCTTCCTGTAAATCTTCCTGTTTTTCTACCCTCTTCACTCCACGGCTTCCTGAACGGTCGGTTGGCTTAACTATAACAGGAAAATTGAATTTTTCAACAGAATAGCTATCATCTGCTATAACAAACCGTGGCGATGATACTGAAAATTCAGCAAACCGTTGACGCATAAGGTATTTATCGGTTGATACCTGTGCATCTTCAAAAGCATTGCCAATCAATCCCATTTTGCCGGCTATAAAACAAACTGTCGGAACAGCTGCATCTGAAGCTATGGTAGTTATACCATTAATGTGGACTTTCTGACATATTTCAAGTATCTGATCTTTTTCAAGAATGGAAAGAGGATAAAAAAAATCGGTTATTTCTTTACATACAGCACCATCCTCCCAGGCAAAACAATGTGTTTCAATTCCCATCTCTTTTGCTTTTAGGACAAGTGGAAGTTGTAAATAACTGGCTCCAATGATAGCTAATTTCTTCATTTTAATATTTTACGGTGATAATCAACCCAATAATGATGAAAACCAGACCAATAACTTTTCCAATGGTAAATGTTTCACCCAGCAACCATACTCCCAACAGGAAGACAATGGCCGGTGCCAGGCTCATAAACGGATAGGCTTCGGTTATCTGAAATTTAGTCATGGCCATCGACCAACATACTGAGGCTATAAAGGCAGATAGGAAACCTGAGAAAATCAATGGATCGAACAAAAACTTGGTATACGAAACGATCATATCCCAGATTCCGGTTGATGGCATCGACCAGTGTAGTTTCAGAATCCTCCATTTAAGAATCATCTGACCGTAAACTGTAAAAAACAATGTTGCAAAAATATAGATATACCTCATAAATACGAATTAAACAGTGTCCATAAACGAACGTTGAACCTTATTGAATACCACAATGCCAATGCCCAAAAGGACAATCATAAAAACAAAACTATACCCCAACATCATCCAACTGAAAGTTCCGACTCCCATAGTTCCGTATTTAAATGTTTCCACCAGGGATGTAACAGGATTTATACCCATAATCCATTGCCGTTTTGGTGACATGTTGCTTAACGGATAAATGATAGGGGTGGCATACATCCATAGTTGAACTATAAATGAAAAGAGGATCGTTAAATCGCGGTATTTGGTTGTCATGGATGAAATAATAATTCCAAAACCAAGCGATAACCCGGCCAACATAATGATAATAACCGGCAACAATAGAATATAGATATTAGGAGCGATATGTACTCCAGTGAGAATATAATAGATATACACTGCAACAAAAAGCAAAAACTGAATTCCCATTCGAACAAGTCCGGAAGCAACAGTTGATAATGGAACGATCATGCGTGGAAAATAGACTTTTCCGAAAATTCCCTGATTTGCAGTAAAAGTAGAAGATGTTTTATTCAGGCAATCGGCAAAATACTGCCAACAAACAATACCGGCCAGATAAAACATGGGTTGGGGTAACCCATCGGTTGATATCCCCGCAATGCCGGCAAATACAATCATATACATAATGGTTGTGATAGCAGGTTGAATAAAAAACCAGGCAGGTCCAAGAATTGTTTGCTTGTATTGTGTAATAATATCGCGTTTTACAAACATAGAAAACAGATCACGGTACTGCCAGATTTCTTTAAAATCGACCTCAAAGAGTTTATTTTTCGGTTTAATAACAGTAGTATATTCCATTTAAAAGCGGTTTTGCAGTTGAAACATGAGAGAATATTGAGTACTTAATAATAATAACATGCAAAAGTACACATTTTTGTTATTCTTGACAAGCCCTATCACAGGAATGAGGAATGAGGAGTGAGGAATGAGGAAAAAGCTTTCATAACGGGAAGTGAAGCCCTCACTAGTTGTTGCGACACAGTGGTTTTATTCCATAAATCAGTATTAACTGAAAACTTAGTGAGGGTTTTACTTGGTTAGTAAAAAAGGCTGGTTGATTTACTATCGACCAGCATTTATTTCCAAATGATTATCTTAAACATCATAGAGTGCAGAAATTAAACAGAAAGTTCTGTAAATATCTGCCTTGGCCATATTACTTTAATCTGTTTAACTCTTTTCAATCCCTTAACAACATTCATTCTGATTTCTTATATTACTTTTTCCACCGGCAGGATACGATGCCTTTAGATGGAATTACGTAATTAAAGGAGTGAGTTTCATCTGCAAGGGTAACTTTGATTGAAGTATCATTTTCATTTAAAAGTACAACTCCATAGGTTCCATCTTTGTTTAAAACGGCAGTATAATATAATCCGGCCGTTTGATACCCGGTAGTTCCAATTCTGGTCGCACCTGTTGAAATAGTTTTTGACAGATGGCTAATGACGTAATAATGCGATTTTTTATCTAAAGTAGTATAGTCACTGCTACTGATATCAATTGCCCCATAACAGGTATTGCAACCACCGGGACGATTAGGAGCTCCTTTATCGTCGAGCATGAAATTCCATACAATGACCGATTTACTGAAATTATTCAAACAACCAATGCCCAGTTCACGCATACTCCATATTAAATCCCCATCAAAAGTATAATTCCAGGTTCCAATGGACATCTCTGTAAAATATAAATTTTTAGATGGGTAAGCATTATGTACATTCAACAATTCGCTTTTATCACCTCCATAGGCATGATAAGCTGCCCCATCAATATATTTTGCCACTTCAGGATCGGCATACATTTTTACCGGATAGTTTAGTTGATCGGTGATATTATCATAATTAAAGTTATGGTCAAACACAATGATTTTTGTACTTAATCCTGCTTCGGCAAATTTAGGTCCTAGCGCATTTTTTACAAAAGCGGCCTGCTCCTGCCAGGACATATAAAGCGACGCTGAATTACCACGGTTCAATGGCTCATTCTGAACTGTTACAGACTCCAGATTGATGCCTTCATTTTTCATCGCCTGGATATACTTCACAAAATAAGTGGCATAATCCTGATAATACAGGGGATTTAGTTGCCCGCTTGTCCATGAATCATAAGGTTGTAAATCAGTTAAATTATTTACTTTCATCCATTTTGGACAAGTCCATGGTGAACCCAGGATCTTCAAATTTGGGTTTATTGCCAGAATTTCTTTCAGAATGGGGATTAAGTCACGTTTATCATAAAACGGAATAGCAAAGTTCTCAATTCCGGGAGTGTCACAACAGGTATATTCATCCATTGAAAAATCAGAACATCCGATAGAAATACGTATATAACTGTAACCCATTCCTGTTGTCGGATCAAATGTTTCCTTCAATAATTTAGCTCTGTTTTCCGCACTCATTTTAAGAAGATTGTAACAGGTTGATCCTGTAATAGCGGCTCCAAATCCATCAATCACCTGAAATGTATCACTGGGTTTCATGGTGATGGTTGTTTCAATATTCATATTAGGTTTCGTATTGAAGCTTAATGGAACATTAACAAACAACATCGATTTATTTGCAGTAGTTACATACGCATCCACATCTTTTTGAACAATTGGGATTACAGGTTTAACAATATCCTTTTCAGTTTGACAGGCGGAAAGGGACATGCTCATGATTAAAGCAGAAGAAATAAATAAATTATATTTTGACATTGAATTGGAAATTAATGTGCTATGCTTTTAAGATAAATATCGGTTACTTAATTAAAATGAGTTATTCAATGGAGGACTTTTGTCCCCCATTGAATAAATTATCATTTCAATATAACGGCTTTAATAGTTTTATCATTTTTATTGAGTGTAATTTGAATAACATTTTTAAATGCAGTTGGTGATCCACTCACATTGCCAACATTGTTGACATCTGTTCTGCTTACTAAAGGAAGAGAGACGGTAAAGTTAGTAGATGTCTCTTCGGATCCGGTCCAACCTTGTTGATCGAAGAATTTAAAATTAAAAGTACCAAACCCATCTGTTACTCCAATTCCATTTTCGGCATAAATGGTTACCTGATAAACCCCATCAGCTATAGGACGACACGGTGCATAATCCAACGGACTATTCCAGTTCCAACTTGATGTAGTGGTATAAGGTGATTGAGGTCGTCCAAAGTTGTTACCACAGATCCAGAGTACATCAGGATAAACAGCTTCCGGCTGAGGTTCGATATACAAATAGCCTGTAGTCGTCAGATAATAAGCTTTATACAATCCTGTTTTACCAAGGAACTTAGCTGTAGTAGGGCCTGTTACCTGGAAATAGTCCGGTGACAGATTATTTTCTAAATTTGTTATTCCGGTAAAAGTAACTTCAACACCTTCGCCAAAATAGATATTTCCGCCACGGAAATTAGTATTCGTTTTTAATGAAACTGGATTCAAAGGCAAGTCAGCAATTACATCAAGTGTTGTTGCAGGTTCGAGCAATTTCCCACCTACTTTGGTTGTAAATTGAAGTGCATCGAAGGTAATAATTGAGACACCAACTAATTTAGCATTTGTCCCATCAATTGAAAGACCTTTTGAAGTGACTAAACCGATTGTACCTTTAGTAGCATCTGTGATACCAAAAACTAATCCGGTATAGTCAATTCTTTTAAATTTATCAATTTTTGTTGCTATCTTGTATTTAAATGAATTTGCATAAAGCAAACCGGTTACCTTATAAATCAAACTGTCGGCATTAACTAATGTCATTTTAGCAGTTGCTCCCTCACCATAATCAGGCACTATATACAAATCAGTAATAACAGGCCTTTTAGCAATAGTTGTACTCACTATAGAGTCTCTTGTTATACCACTGACATTCGTTTCTGTTAAATAAATTTTAACTGCTGCATTATCCGGACGATTCCCCACAAAAGGCACGCCATAAGTACGTGCTATGCTGGATGAATTACCCTTGGTCCTGATTGTCTCGGATGTAACAATCTGATTATTACAAACAACTTGTAATAATAAAGTTGACAAAGGTGCCACTTTATCCGAAACAGCCACTCTCACATGAATGGAATCACCATACGTAATCTGTGTTTCCTTTACAACTGCAGTATCAATTTTGGGTGTTGAATTAGGATATCTTACAACAATATCTTCGTTCTTACAACCCCAGATACTGAATAAGATACAAACCAGTACTATAAATTTTATACTATTTTTCATGATTTCTTTTTTTAATTATGAATTGAAAATTATGAATTGATAATTAAATCAATATCCCGGGTTTTGAATCATTGTAGGGTTTTTGTCAATTTGAGGTTGTGGTATTGGAAGTAAGGTTTTATCTTCTGTAACCACATCCATTAACAAACGACCGGAATCACGACTATTTAAAGTATTCAAAACATCAAACACTTTTCCGGAACGAACCAAATCAAACCAGCGTTGTCCTTCAAAAGCCAATTCTAACCTTCTTTCATTTAAAACATCATCAGCTGTAACCGAACTCAAAGAAGCAAGTTTCGCACGTGTACGGATTTTGTTTACCAATACGGTAGCATCAGCAACATTGCCTTGTCCTACCAAAGCTTCTGCTTTTAGTAAAAGGATATCAGCTAAACGAAGTTTAATGACACTATGAAATTTCGAACGGTATTTCCACATAAAAGGATACCCTTTGGACGGATATTCATTACTCCAAGTGACATCACCGGTCGTAATAGTTTCTTTTTTCCGCTCGGTATCTTTGGCATTATCAAATGCAGCCATTAAATCACGTGATGGAGTTAACCATTTTGCCCAGTCATATTTACTATTCGGATCGGAAAGATCAACACCAACTAACCATGTAAACCAAAGACCACCTCCTGAGAAATTAATTTCAAAAATTGATTCTGACGTATTCCTGTTTTTAACATCTGTATTTGCAGCATTCATATCAAATAAATCTCCAAATTTAGGCACTAATGTAACATCCTTTTCAACTTCAGCACAATACTGGATTACTTTTGCATAATCGCGTACAGGTTTTTCGGCATAAATCTTTGCCAATAATGCATTTGCGACTGTTGTCGAAAATTTGAATTTGTTTGTATTGTCAATACTTGGTGCCCCTCCCGGTTCTAAAGCAGTATTTAAATCCTTTATTATCTGTGCGTATACTTTTGAAACGGAGTCTCTTGGTGGATAGTAAAGATGATATACTGTTTTAATATTGGCTGCTGTAATTGCAGGTGGCTCAACAAGAATTAAAGGAACCTGACCCCATAACCTTACCAGGTCGAAATACATCATTGAACGTAATATCAAACCTTCCGCTTTCCATTGTTTTCGTTCTGCTTGTGTAAGAGTTTGATCAGGAACTGAATCTACATTACATATTACACTATTTGCAGCAGAAATTATAGAAAAATAATAATCCCAGTCACGATTGATATTCTTATTTATACCATCTTGTTTTTGTTGCTCCAGTTGAGTTAACTCAACATCAGTAGCTCCACGATAGGCATTATCAGCATGTGTTTCATTATAAACCAGCATATCGGCAGTCCAACCTTCAACTCCATTATTCCCGGTCAATTGATTATACATGTTATCATATTGGGTTTGCATTTCGGCTTTTGTTTTGAACTTCACGGTTGAACCGGAACTATCTTTTCCACCGATAGTGAGTTCACTAAAATCTGATACCGGATTACGGACCAAATCACATGAGCTGATAAAAAGTATTATAGCTATAAAATAAGCCAGTTTTTGTATGTTTTTCATATGATTATTTATTAAAATTCGACATTAATACCAACAATATAACTCTTTGATTGAGGATAAGTTCCATAATCAATTCCTTGTGTAGTGGCACTTCCGCCATACTGATTTACTTCAGGATCAAATCCTTTGTATTTTGTTATAGTAAATAAGTTTTGGGCAGTTAAATAGGGTTGCAAACGATAAATCTTTAACTGGTTTAACAATTTTGCTTTTACGTTATACGATAAAGTGAGTGTTTTCAACCGGATATAACTTCCATCTTCCACAAAACGGGTAGAAGATAATAAATTGCTTTTATCTTGTGTTGCTCTTGGCATATAAGTGACCATACCGGGCCGCTCCCATCTGTCAAGCACAGCTGTAGACTGGTTTTTAGCATCATACATTCCTTCGGTTTCCATTCGGGAAACATTGTAAATATCATTTCCATATGAGCCCTGAAAGAATATGTTCAATGAAAAACCTGCATAGCTGAAATTGTTTGTAAAACCATAAGTGAATTTAGGATTTGGATCTCCAATTATTGTTCTGTCACTCAATGATGGTACTCCATCAGCATTTTTTGTCTGGTAAATTAAATTTCCGGTTTCAGGGTCAACTCCTTTTGAAACATATCCATAGAAAACACCCAAAGGTAATCCAGGTTTCATTATAACCATACTTTCACCCATTGAAGTTTGTCCAAAATAATAAGTCTGCTGTAAATTGAGTTTTTCAACACGGTTTTTATTAAATGAAATATTGAAATCAGTTTCCCATTTGAATTTTCCGTTTAAGTTCTTTGTATTTAATGCAAATTCAAGTCCTTTGTTGCTCATTTCTCCTTCATTACGGGTTAAACTTGAAACAGGTGCAGTCGAAGGTAGAGGCACATCCATAAGCAAATTAGTCGTATATTTATAATAGGCATCTACCGTCAGGTTAATTCTGTTTTTAAGTATGGTCAAATCAAGTCCGATATTTGACTGAGATGTTGTTTCCCATGTCAAATCGGTGTTTTTCATATTTGCAATGGATAAACTGGCATTCGCATCTGTATATAGTCCGCTTTTATCCCACCAGGGTAGCCTGTTGATATTGTAACGTTGTAAATAAGCATAATCGCCAATGCCCGATTGGTTACCAGTTTGTCCCCAACCCCCTCTTATTTTCAAATCATCAATCCATTCGATTCCTTTCATAAATTCTTCGGAAGAGATACGCCATGCTGCCGAAGCAGAAGGAAAATAACCCCATTTATGATTTGGATCAAGTTTGGATGAACCATCTGCACGGAAATTAACAGTTAATAAATATTTACTGTCATAATTATAAGCTAACCGGCCTATATAGGACATAATGGCCCATTCGGAAGCTGAAGTGCCACTTCCCTGTTCAATTTTATTTCCTGCATTTAGAGTTTTAATATCCGCAGTAGCATAATGTGTTGCTGTCATATAACTTTGATTCCAGGTTGAAGCTGTATAGGATGTTCCGCCCATCAGATTAAAACTGTTTTTACCAATCTTTTTATCGTAAGTCAGTATATTATCATACACCATAATTGTACTTAATGACCTGGTATCATCAGCCTGTCCATGTACACTTCGACCATATGCGGTAGCGATTGGATCGAGGAAATCGGTAGCATTGTAGTATACTCTATCCAACGAAGTCGTTGATTTAAATTTTAAATCAGGCGAAAAAGTAATTTCCCCACTTGCACTTCCTACTAACCGATTGTTATTAGTTTGGTTATTAGCTGTCCTCGACATATTTTCAACCGGACTGGTTACCTGAGCACCATAGAAATTAGCATAATACTGCTTTGGATTTGCCGGATCCCAGATAGGTGCGTAGGTTGGAGTATTTATTACCGATAAAATTACACCTGCACGATTCGAACCTGTACCTGAAATAATTCCATTATCGGTATAATCTGAATATGCCAGATTT
>Ga0302288_1000892_pt1 | contig 21391 bp, 19 predicted proteins | sample III_Fen_N1_1_FD_194549 | JGI IMG/M metagenome (GOLD analysis project Ga0302288, IMG submission 194549) | Peat permafrost microbial communities from Stordalen Mire near Abisko, Sweden - III_Fen_N1_1 | ecosystem: Environmental > Terrestrial > Soil > Wetlands > Permafrost | place: Sweden: Abisko...
CTTATATCCCAGTGGACATTATAAAGCTGGATAAATCCATCAATGATAAATTTCTGGACTTTAAGGATACCAAAGTAATGGATAGTTTGATTTCTCTGTCCCATAGTTTAGGTTTGAAAATTATAGCAGAAGGTATCGAGGATTGGGATAAATACATTAAACTCAGAGATGGTGGTTGCGATTATATACAGGGATATCTCTTCAGTAAGCCGGTGGACAGTGTTGAAATTGAAGGAATATATGATAAGAATTTCCTGAAGAGGGAATAAATGGAGGAAACTTTCAATTAAGTGCTTCTGTTAGAGAATCGTTTCTGATTGAAAAAGCCGAATAGAAAAATGAGTAACAAAATCAATAAATTATATAAAAAGGAACTTCTTATATCCAGAAGTTCCTTTTTATACTTAATTGTTTTTTATTTTTTCAATCATATTCAAAGCTGAGGCAATTACTTTATCCATATCATAATACTGATACTGTCCAAGACGACCTCCAAAGATCACATTTTTTTCATTTTTAGACAGCTCTTTGTATTGCTTAAACAATTCGCTGTTTGGTCCATCGTTGATAGGGTAATAAGGTTCATCGCCCCTCTTCCAGTCTGCTGGATACTCTTTGGTCACTACCGTGGATGGTCCCGTCTGGAAGTTAAAGTGTTTATGCTCAATAATCCTGGTATAAGGAACTTCCTTTGCCGTGTAATTAACTACCGCATTCCCCTGGTAATTATCGCAATCTGGCAGATACTCTGTCTCAAACCGCAGAGAGCGGTATTCCAGCTCGCCCAAACAGTAATCATAATATTCATCAATTGGCCCAGTAAAAAGTAGCGTATCAAAGGTATCTCCCGGCGCTGTTCTCTTGATTCCATCTTCGCTTCTTAGTACAAAATCTTTATATTCCGTGTTCAGTAGGACCTTCACACCATCCAGCATCTTCACAACGAGACTAGTATAACCCTCCTTGGGAATTCCCTGATAAGGGTCATTGAAGTAATTGTTATCGTAGGTAAAACGGACCGGAAGCCTCTTGATAATAAACGCAGGCAGATCCTTGCATTCTTTTCCCCACTGTTTCTCTGTATATTCCTTCACCAGCTTCTCATAGATATCGGTTCCCACAAGAGAAAGAGCCTGTTCTTCCAGATTTTTGGGATCTGTAATTCCCAAATCCTCAATCTGCTCCTTAATCCTGGCCTTCGCTTCCTGCGGAGTTCTGATATTCCACATCTTACTGAAGGTATTCATATTGAAAGGAAGATTATACAATTCATCTTTGTAGACTGCCACCGGTGAATTCACAAAATGGTTGAATTCGCCAAACTGGTTTACATAATCCCATATATTTTTCTTAGGGGTATGAAAAATATGAGCTCCATACTGGTGGATATGGATCCCGTCTTTCTCTGCAGTGTAGATGTGCCCTGCAATGTGCTGACTCTTGTCAATGACCAGACATTCTTTTCCTGCTTTTTTCATTTCGTGGGCAAATACTGCTCCGAAAATTCCTGCTCCAACTATTAAATAATCATAATGCATTGTACTCCTCCTGCCACTGTTTATTCTATATAATTTATAATTTTATCAATAAATCGAACAAGTCTCTTTCCAGAAGTTGTTCTTGATCTTGCAATGGTTTATTTCATAGCAGATTCTATTTTTTCCATTCTGGCGAGAATTCTTCTCCAATTTGAACAAAAGATTCCTTTCTATTCCAGTTACAATGCGAAGATTGATAACATCTTTTGCATGGCAAATCCATTGATACGCAATTATTCACATTATTTCTGTATCTAATGTACTCTTTTGAATTCCACATTTCTCTAAACTCTTTTTTACTATCGTATTCAAAGAATTTAACCGGTGTCGACATACACGGTCTCACATATCCATCCGATCCCAAAAAGAAGTCACGCCAAGAGACAAAGCAATCTTTATGATACTTTTCACTAGCTTCATCTTCACCAGCAATATGAGGTAATTTTAAAGCTACTCCTAACTCATCACCAGTTACCTTAGCCTGTTCAAAGACACGACGAACTTTTTCCTCATGACCCCAGAGACTTTCATGTTCCAAATCTTGATTAAAAACGGTCAAATAAACAACTTTCACTTCTTCAATTCCTATTTCTGCTGCAAGTTTTACTAAATCAGGCAATTCAGCCAGATTAGACTGCATTGCACAAAATACAAAATTAATATATGGGAAACTAAGATTTCTTCTTTTTTTCTCCTGTACAATTTTCTTTAGTTCCTGTGTAATATACCTTAAATCGGACCCTTTACGAATACGACCATTCGTCTCTTGGGTAGCGCCATCAACACTCACGGCAAATACATCTACCTCATACTGAAACAGACTTTCTCTAATATTATGCAAGTTCATTCCATTGGTGCAGAAATATTTCCTTGCACTGTGTTTATGAATAATTTGCAACATTTCATTGAATTGCGGATGAATGGTTGGTTCTCCCCAGCCCATAAGTGTAACTTCTTCAATTGTATCCATTAAGGGTTCCAAGCTTCTGAAAACATCCATGTTAAATATGGTCGGTTTAAAGTCTGCCGCATTTCTTCCACACATAATACAGTTCAAATTACAAGCATTTGTTAATTCCAAAACAAGACGTCTCGGATAGGACTGTAAAATATCTACATGATTTTCTATTTCGGATATATTTAAAGCGGAATTCTTACTTTGCCGTTCTGTTAATGCTTTTCCAGCAAAAAGAGTCTTGGTCTTTGCCCTTAGTATCATTTTTCTTCTCCATTCTCTCTTACAAATTCTTTTATTGTACAAATCATATATTCAATCATCTCATGGGACATACCAGGATATACACCAATCCATAAAGATTGATTCATAATATAGTCCGTATTATCTAATGATCCTACCACACGATATCCTTCACCAATTTCTCGCATCTCATCAAAACAAGGATGTTTCAGATAATTTCCAGCAAATAAATTGCGGGTTTGTATATTCTTTTGTTCGAGATATTGTGCTAAAGCATCTCTGGTAAATCCACTTTCTTTCTTCACAGTCATTAAAAAGCCAAACCAACTTGGGTCAGATTGATCCGAGTATTCAGGCAATATCATATATTCACTAATAGATTTCAACCCTTCTCTTAATAATTTCCAATTTTGCTTCCGAATCCGTATAAACTCTTCCAATTTATCAAGTTGTGCACAACCAACTGATGCCTGCATATCCGTAGCTTTTAAATTATAGCCAAAGTGAGAATATACATATTTATGATCATATCCCAAGGGCAGTTCCCCAAACTGCTGTAAGTACCTATGTTTGCAGGTATCATCCACTCCCGGTTTGCACCAGCAATCTCTCCCCCAATCCCGGAAAGAATTAATTAGTCGATGGAGTCTTGTATCATTGGTACATACAGCACCACCTTCTCCCATAGTTATGTGGTGTGGCGGGTAAAAACTACAGGTAGATATATGTCCCACAGTTCCAGTATGAACCCATTGGTCTTGGTACTTGTACTTAGATCCAAGTGCATCACAGTTATCCTCAATTAACCACAACTGATGTCTATCACAAAAATCTTTTATCGACTGCAAATCAAACGGATTTCCTAAAGTATGCGCCAAAATTACTGCTTTTGTTTTTTCAGTGTAAGCTTCTTCTAATTTTGTTACATCAATATTATACTCCGGAATCGTAACATCAACAAATACAGGAATTGCTCCAAACTGTACGACCGGAGTTACTGTAGTTGGAAATCCTGCAGCTACTGTTATGACTTCATCTCCTCTTTTAATTCTTCTCTCACCAAGTGTCGGCGAAGTTAGCGCCATAAAAGCCACCAGATTTGCTGAAGAACCCGAATTTACAAGTGAACAATATTTTACACCAATAAATTTTGCCAGTCTTTCTTCAAACTCATCTGTATAATGCCCTGCTGTCAACCAAAACTCTAATGATGAACTTACCAAATTCACCATTTCTGCATCATCGTAAACTCTTCCAGAATAGCAGATTCTGTCTCCTTCTTTGTAACTTTGTTCCTCTTTTCCTGCAGTATAATACTCTTTTGTTAACTCCAGTATTTTTTGCTTAATCTGATTTTGTTTAGACACTTGCTATCCTCCATACTACCTCTTTTATTTATCAGTTATCCTTCAGTAATTTCTTCAATTGCAAGTTTAAGCTGTTCATCATCTGGTGATTTAAAGTGCCACTCCAGCCTATCCTCCATAAACGAAACCCCATATCCCTTAATGGTATTTGCAACGATTACTACAGGTTTATCATTTTCAGAAACACTGCTTGTCATAAAGGCCTCAAAGAGTTCATCGTGATTATGTCCATCCACTTCTAATACCCGACAGCCAAAACTTTCAAACTTAGTTTTCAGATTCCCCATATTTAAAACTTCTTCATCTCTTCCATAAGCCTGTAAGCGATTACGATCCACAATCAGTACAAGATTAGATAATTGAAATCTTGCCGCAAACATAACTGCTTCCCATACCGATCCTTCGTTACACTCTCCATCGCCCATCAATACATATACATTTCCCGCAATTGACTGCATTTTTTTTGCATATGCCATACCAGCACCAACACCTGATCCATGTCCTAAAGAACCTGCAGACATTTCAACACCTGGAACAACATATCTTCTGGTATGTCCAGCATAGTTCTCCCCATTCACCAGATGCTTATCCAAATCCTCAATTGGTATAATACCTGCGTGCGCTAATACAGTAAACATAGTAGCCGCAATATGACCTTTACTAAGAATAAAAATATTCCGGTCTTCATGATTCAAATTTTCCGGTGTAAGGTTTAGGATTCTGGTATAAAGAACAGAAAGAATATCAACACTGGAGTATCCTCCTCCTATGTGAGAATCCTTGGTCCGGTTTAATATTTTAGCTACATCTATACGAACATTTTTTGCAAACTTTTTGCTATCTTGTGACGTCACACCTATCCCTCCATTTTAATCATATCAGCTTACAGTCCTCTATGATTTTCTTAGCAGTGTTTTCACCACTCATAAAACTCTGATCCATCCATAGATAGTCCCATTCCCCAAATCTTCCAGCAAAAAAAATCTGCTTGTCATCTAAGTAACTATGAATCTTATCTCTGTTCTCATAGATGGAGGGGCGGAAAATAATGTTGGCATATTCCTCCATTCGTACATCTTTTACTACAATCTCATTTTCCTCAAACAAACCAATAGAACTTAATTGTTGAATTACGTGCTCCATAATCTCATCTAGGGATTCTGTTCTTGGCTTGTATTTAGAGAAATATACTTCTGCTTGCAACGAACTACATCCTTCAGGTGCTGTTTCACTTGAAAAATCACTGGGTGAATGTAACCGTGCCGGTATTAGATTTTCATCATATATATATACCCCACTTGAAGGTAACACTTTAGGTTTTCGAAAGCCTAAAGATACCATAACCCCTATGGTATAATCTAATTCTTCTGCAGCTTTCTTCACAATATCCGGAGTATTTACGATAATCTGACACACAACAGGTAACGGTAAGGTTGACAAAAGGATATCGTAATTGTCAGAACTCCCATCTTCAAAAATAATGATTTTCTTTTCTGTATCAATCTTTTTCGCTGTTTTATTACACACTATCTTAAGTCCAGATTTCATATTATTTAGAAAGCTTACATTACCACCATAAACAGGGTATCTATTTGAGCCAGAATAATGCACATTTGGCGTTTCTGTACTCAATGCACCTCTAAGCACTTCCTCCAAATTTGGCACATACATTCTTGGTCCTATCCATTTTGTATCCATATCTTGAGGTTCAATTGTCCAATACTTTCTGGTATATTTTCTTGTAAAATGATCCGTAAAGTAATCGCCATATTGTTTTCTGAGCCAGTCATCATAATGATTTACCACTTTAGCTTGATCACGATTAATAAAATCTTGTATAATCCGTATCTTTTCCTCTGTATTTAGCGGATACAAATTATTCATAGCTGGATGCTTTATCCACTTACCCTTGTAATAATTTGTACCCTCTGCCTCAAAAGTGCGATAATCCAAATCCTGTTCAAACACCTCTCTTACATGAGGGTCTTTTGCAAATGCAACATGTGGAAATACATCAAAAATAAAATCTCCCACAGGAAAACTTCTGCATAGACCTCCATAGGTTTCATTTTTATCATATATTATTGATTCAAAACCTTCTTGTTGCAAATAGTGAGCAGCAGATAATCCTGAAATCCCCGCACCTAAGATGACAACCTTTTTACTCATTATCGTTCTCCTTACTATCTAAGAATGGCCATAAATCATCAAATTCAGCTGCTTTTAATGTTCCGTCCGGCATAACTTTGGAAGCAATTCTGGGTGCAATAGTTCCAAATTCCTGAACCATAACCTCACATACCACCGGTCCCTCCATAGCAAGAACCTCTGAAATTTTAGATTCCATATCCTCTTTACTACTAATTTTTACTGCTTTAATCCCATAGGCAATTGCAACATCAATAAAACTGGGAATATACAACCCGCTATCGGGTCCTACCCCCAAAAATCTGTCTTCCATATAATTATGCTGATTATGCCGAATTAGTAAGTATCCGTTATTATTATAAATAAATAATTTGAGTGGTAAATTATGATACTTAAGTGTTGCAAGTTCCTGTATATTCATCTGCGCACTGCCATCACCTGTAATAGCAACTACGCCTTGGGATACTCTGCTTACTCCTATTGCACTTGCCCAAAAACCCATACAGGAAAATCCTCCTGAAATAATATACCGTTGGTTTTTCTGTACTTCAAAACATTGAGATACAATATTACAAACGCTTCCCGTGTCCACTACCACATTCGTATTATCTGGTATGCTTCTGGATAACAATCTACTAAATACATAACTGTTAATCTCTTCTTCTTTTTCATATTCTGGAAGCACTGTTGGATACTTCTCCTTCAACATTTTACAGTACCGTATCCATTCAGTTCTGTCATATTCTTGTTCTGAAGTCTCTGAATAAAGTATTTGATTTAAAAAATTTGAAATTCGGGACTGAATTTTCATATTTATCGGAACATCATCCTTATTCAGTTCTTTAGGATCAATATCTACCATTATTTTTTTTGCACACTGTGCAAATCTTTGTGGGTAGTAACCCACCGTAGAAACTGACAATCGACTGCCAAGAATTATCAATAAATCACACTTTTGTATAACAAAATGGGATGCTCTATCTCCATAACTACCTGGTCTGCCTACAAAAAATTGGCTGTCTGTTTCTATTACATCGATACCACCTCTTGAAGTAACCACAGGTATCTGATACTTGTTACAGAACTGCTCTAAAAGTACTACGGCATTATCGCTTCTTACACCATATCCTGCTAAAATCAATGGCTTCTTGGAATTTTTTATATCTTCCTTTATCTGTTGTATTTCTTCCTGAGACAATTGATTTATCTGTAATTCAGGTTCTTGAAAACCTTCCATCTCTTCTGGTATCTGTTGATTCTGAATATCAATGGGCACATCTAACCATACAGGTCCTTTTCTTCCATTTGTTGCTTCATAATAGGCCTTTTCCATATGGTATTTTATTTCTGATGCTTTCATTACGACTGCAAAGTACTTTGTTACAGAAGAAACCATATGTTCAAGATTGATGCTTTGTGTTCCTTTTTGCCTAATTCCAGTTTCAATAGTGTACTGTAAGATTTTAGATGAAGCTTGTCCCGAAATTACAAACATGGGTGAAGAATCAACATATGCACCCGCTACCCCTGTTATGGCATTGGTTGCTCCAGGACCAACTGTTACCAGGCAGACACCAGGTGCACCTTCCATCCTTCCATACCCATCTGCCGCCATGGCTGCTGCTTGTTCATGGTGACAGCAAATAGGGTGCAAAGATGGATTTCTCTTTAATGCATCTGTTAAAAACATGGCTGAACTACCTGACACCATAAATACATCTCGGCAATTTTTATTTTCGAAAAAATCAAATATATATTCTGATACTGTCATACTTACATTCTCCCACTCTGTGTTTTTAACCTTTCAGTCTTGATTTCAATACCCTCGATTACTCTCCCTGTACTGTTACGATAGTAATCAATCATTTCCTTTACTCCATCTTCAAAACAAACTTTAGGCTCCCAATTTAATAAATTCCTGATTTTAGATGTATCAGAAACTATATGGGGTACAATATGATTGGGATAATCAAGTGCACCATACAATAACGTTCCTTTTTGTCCAATTATCCTTTTTGTCGCTTCCAAATAGAATTGCAGTGTTCTGTGATATTCAGTAGTCAAATTTAGGCAACCTTCAAAAGTATTAAGTTTTATCAGCAATATCAGTGCTTCCACAACATCCCTTACATGTATAAATTCCCAGGTTTGCTCACATCCCGTCAAGCTGACAGCTTCACCCAACAATAGTTTTTGAATAACCTGATTTAGCAACTTATCATCACCATCACCACAGCCATATACACTGAATAGTCGAACCTCTATCAAAGAAACCAAATGTTCTGTGCAATATGATTTTGCCATTTGGTACAGTTCTAATTTATATTTTCCATATTCCGAATCTGGTATACACTCCAAATCTTCTGTTAGTGGGCCAAGAATACTTCCATATTCGGAAAAAGATCCTGCGAGTATTATTTTTTTACACTGAGCCTCTTCTACCATTGATTTTATACTTTGAAAAATTATGTGACAACTATTTTGATTCATCCATTCATTATTTCTGTCCGTTCTCTTTGTTCCTTCCCATGTTAAAGGAATATAACAGTCACAAAGTTTTAGATGCTGACCCATGGTATCATAGTTTTCCAAATCCAATTCAATACAAGTAATATTAGTGGAAATATCTTGAATCCGACTAATTTTATCTGATTTACAACGAACAAAAACTGTGACATGATGTCCTTGTTCAGCCAACTTCTGTATTAGATGTAGTCCGATAAAACTACTTCCTCCAGCAACTACTACCTCTTTCATTTTCACCATTCTCTCTTTCGGATATCTTATCAAATACCATAGTAAACAAATGAAATATGATTCATATAGGATCTTAAATAAATTTTATAATCTGGTTGATACTCTTTCATCAGTAGCGGTATTTCCCACAAATCTTTTGTTTTATGATAGCCTGCAATTGCTAGTTTCGGTTTCCAGTAGGAAATTGTTTTATGAGCCCCAATCATGGCTCTCTTTTCAGAGCCTTCAATATTCATTTTGATATATGTCACTTTACCTATCTGCATATAACTATCAAGATCTAGGCAGGAAATTTCTTGGTTGCCAATATCGGCCATAAAACTACCAGGGCCTCCCAGTTCGTACAATTTCTCCTTCCCCACTGTATCTGATACCGCCTGATGAATACAAGTAATTCTATTCTTCAAATCGGATTCCAGCGTTGATACATAATGTATTAATCTTTTATAGTTTGTATCGTCTGGCTCAAATGCATAATAGTGGGTAAAATGATTTTGGTTCTCCTGAAGAAAAGTTTTGAGACTGATACCATCAAATGCTCCACAGTCAATAAAAATTTCATCTTTAGTCCGTCCATATAAATCATATTCAAAGTACTGGGTTTTTTGAGGTAAAGTTGGAATAACAATTGTATCGTCCAACAGTCTGAATTCAACAAGCTTCAGATAAATGTCTTTGGACATTTCATCTTCCAGCAAATCATATGCTCTGCGTATTTCATTCTGATATTCATACATTTCGTATACATCAGAACATGATGGAAGATTATATTTTTCCTGTCTGAAAAGAGAAAAACAACGTCTAAAATAGGTATAATCAATCAGATATTCCACGCCCTGTTCCCTTAAAATTTTGTGTACTTTGTCATGACCACCTTCTCTTAATGTTTCCTCAAAGCTCTTACAGTATTTCTTTCCATCTGTATTGATTGTAACAATCACTAATGCTTCCTTACCTACACGATTTATTATTTCCTGGGGTGATATAATCTCAATATCCTCTCTATAGCTTCCCCACAAACGAGAATCCCCATCCGCAAAATAACTGGGGTAAATTCCAACATTTATTAAACAATGTAAAAAAGCAACGCCTGCACTTCCAGCACCATACAGTACAATATGATTCGAAAATCTCCCTACCTTCTGTTGTAACTCCTCAATACTCATTTCTAATTGATTTTTTTTTTCGTAAAATAATGTAAATATTCTATCCAGTTCACTCCCCATGGGCTACTCCAATCCTAATGTAATATCTCTTCATCCATACAGAAGATTGTTCCTTGAAATTGATATTCTGTCTGAAGGCTCTTAAGTATTTCATTTTTGTATTGTAGTGCAAAGATAAGAATCAAATCATTTTCATTTACGTTTTCCTTAGTGGGCTTTTCAATGGGAACCGAGGAATTGCATAGATAATACCCTTGAATATTTGGATTTCTATCAAAGATATGTCTTATATTTTCAGTTGATTCCAGAAGATTCATAAAACTTCTGGCTTTAGTTCCAGCTCCCCATACTGCAACGTGTTCATAGTTACTAATTAATTCTTTGATCTTGCAACGGTCAGATTCTATTTTTTGTTGGAACTTTACATGCCATATTCTTTTACGTACATATGCGGATATAAAGTTTGCATTAAATTCCTCTCCAATTCTGATTATCTCAAAACCTGCATTATAAAGAAGCATTGAAAAGCTCTTTACAGAATAATAATTGATATGTTCTGGAAAAACGTCATAATACTGATTCTGACCCATGATTTTTTGTCCATTCGGAACTTCTAAATATCCGACTCCCATATCTTCTAGTAAATCATAAGCTTTTTTAAGAAAGCTGCCTGGATCCGGTAAATGTTCCAGTACCTGTGTACTCAAAAAGGCGGTAATTTTACGATTTGGCTGAAAGCTATCATCAAAATATCCATTCAAAATTTGCAATCCATATTGCTGTTCACCCAATTCAGCCTGTATTCTTGATGGTTCTATACCAAATCCACTTTGAAAATAATCAAGACCAAGCTTTAAAACAATGCCTGGTCCACAACCAATATCCATGAGACAATCTCCTTCCTTTGCATAGGTGCGTAATTCCTGCATTCTATCTTTGTAGAACTTAAGTTGAGTCTCAGTATAAGATCCTTGAACTCCTGACCCCTCAGGGTTTCTTATTAATTCATAGTGATCATAATAATCCTCAGGTAATGCTATAAGAATTTGTCCATGCAAACAATTTTCACACAGAAAAAAAGGAATATTCATCTTATTTGAACATTTTGGTTTTTTATATACTCTTGTTACATCTACTTCATGATTGAAAATCGTTTCCAAGCACATCAGATTTTCACCACATATAACACATTTCATATTAAGTCCTCATATCCTTCTTGATTATCTGAGTATTTTTTTAATACGTTCCGCAAGATTTTCTGGATCAATCTCGTATAGTTGATTCAGATACTCCCTGGTTCCTGTAACCGGTGCAAACATATCTGGAAATCCAAACATTTGAAATCTTATATTTTTCTTGTGCATACGGCTTGCCAAAATCTCACATACAGCGCTTCCTAAACCTCCGACTACACTATGTTCCTCCAATGTAAACAAAGCATCATATTGATTCAGTACTTCATCAATTAATTCTTCATCGATGGGTTTAATGGTATGCATACTGTACAGGGCTAGACTGATTCCGATTTCTTTTAAAATTTCACAAGTTTTAACAGCATCTTTAACCATTGTTCCTGTAGCAAATAAAGCCCCATCCCGTCCGTCATTTATTTGAATTGCCTTTCCGATTTTAAAAGATATGGGTTTATTATGAACAATCGGATCGATACTTCTTCCAATCCGAATATATAATGGTCGATCGTAATTTTCCGATTCCAGCATCAGTGCTTTCATTTCAACTGGATCAGCTGGACAGACAATCGTCATATTGGGAAGAGATCGCATCATCGCAATATCCTGACACGAGTGATGTGTTGGACCACCACTACCATATGCATGTCCACCACCAACACCTACAAGTACCACTGGATTATTCTGATAACAGATATCCAACAATATTTGTTCCATCCCACGAAAAACCATAAATGATACAACATTATACAAATATGGTTTCTTTCCCATAGCAGCCAATCCTGCTCCAAAACTAATAAAATTTTGCTCTGCTATTCCAGCATTTATAAAACGATTCCCAAATTCGCTCTCAAATTCTTCGAACACAGAGAAACCCGTATCACCTATCACACACATAACATCAGGATTCTTACGTGCGAGTTCGGTTAATGTATCGATAAATGTCTTTCGCATAGTTTATATTCCTCTACTCCTTTTAAGATACTGGTCCACATAATCCAGACAAAGTTCTCGGATTGATTCTCCTGTCATTGATCTCTTTTTATAATCCGCTATGAGTCTGATAGTTTCATCAAAATTATAAACCTGCTGCCATCCCAGAATCTGTTGCGCTTTGCTACTATCCAGACGAAAAACATTGGTTTCCATAACATTTCTCTTTTCCTCTATAACCTGATATGTACTGCCTGGAAACTGTGCTGAAAGCATATTGGCTAACTCACCTACCGATACAAACCCATCTGGTGAAGGTCCAAAATTAAAAGCATTGCAATAAAGACTATTCGCATCCTGCTCCTGATACATTTTCTCAATCAGTAATAGGTAGCCGCCTAAAACATCTAGCACATATTGCCAGGTTCTGACTGCATCAGGTTTTCGTACAGCAGCCTTTTTTTGTTGAGAGAAACATTCCAGAAGATATGGTATTAATCTGCTACTGTTATAATCTCCACCACCAATTACATTACTAGCTCTGGCAGTAGCAAGTGCTATCTTCTGTCCCTCTGTTTGAAAAAAAGATGTTTTGTAACATTCAGCAATCATCTCCTGACAAGCTTTACTGGTTGAATATGGATCCTGAGCACCTAAAGGATTACTTTCGATGTATAATTGATTCGTATCCAAATTTTTATAACATTTATCACTGGTTATAATTAAAACAGTCCTAACAGAAGTTGTTTTCTTTACCGCTTCCATCAATCGAACCAAACCCATTATATTTGTATTTAATATATATTCTGGTTTTTCCATACAATCATTCAATGAGGAATGTGACGCAAAATGAATTACGATTTCCGGATTTGTTTGAGACAAAACAGCCTCCAAATGCTTCTGATCGGTTATATCTCCTTCATAGGATGCTTCCACTTTAGGTGCAGCATCTTGAAAAAATGTTCTTCCTTCATCGGGAAGTGCATATCCATAAACCTTCGCACCCAGTCGCTCAAGTAAAAATGACATCCAGGTTCCTTTAAATCCAGTATGTCCTGTTAGCAGTATTTTCTTTTGTTCATAAAAATTTCCATGCATTTTGTTATCCCCTGTCTAATTCCATACTTTCCATGGAGCTTGATTCCCATTCCAAAGTTCTTCTAAAATCACTCTGTCTCTCATGGTATCCATACACTGCCAATATCCATTGTGTCTGTATGCCGCCAGTTCTTGATTATTTACAAGATCCTCTATGGGTCCTCTTTCAAAAATAGTGGCATTATCATCCTGAATATAATCAAATACCTCATAATTCAAAACAAAATACCCCCCATTAATCCAGCCCATAGTGTTATTTGGTTTTTCCTCAAAAGACTGAATTACTCCATCTTCTGCAATGTTGAGAACTCCATATTTACCAGTAGGATTTACGGCCGTTAATGTGGCTATTTTACCCATTTCCTTATGGAAACGAATAAGATTTGACAAATCAATATCAGAGACTCCATCACCATAAGTTAGCATAAAAGATTCGCCCGGATTAATATACTTTTGAATCTGTTTAATACGGCCACCTGTCATGGTATTAAGTCCAGTATCAACCAAAGTCACTTTCCACGGTTCAACTTGTTTTGAATGAACCTCCATTTTATTTCCATCTGAAAAATCAAACGTAATATCAGATCGGTATAAAAAATAATTTCGAAAATACTCTTTTATTAAATACCCCTTATACCCACAGCAAATAATAAACTCATTGAAGCCATAATGAGAGTATGTTTTCATAATATGCCAAATTATAGGCATATCCCCTATTTCTATCATTGGTTTTGGTTTTAAATGTGACTCCTCACTGATTCTAGTTCCAAATCCTCCAGCTAAAATAACAACTTTCATAGATCGCTCCTCCAATACAATTTATAAAGTTTTTTTCAAATTAATATACCTTCTATATAACTTCAATATATTTAATAATTCTTTCCAAAAACTAGATCCATAGCATATACAGGATAGAGAAAAAGAATTTTGTAATAGCTTTTTATGATTTATATACCCTATCAGTTCCGAAAGATACTTTCCTGTCATTTTATACCATCTGGCATCTACAAGTTGCTCCCGTTGTTTTAAAACCTTACGATACATGGAAGGTGATAAGGTTTCTTTAGTTGATTGCAGCATTTCTTCATCATAGGAAAGTCTTAAATAATCCACACAGTTATAGAAAACCCATCGTACCATCATGGCACATAATTCAAATTTACTTTTATCATCTACAGACAGTTTACTAAAGCAATCAATAAACTCCTTCGCAACAAACGTTCTTCCTTTAGGTGAATATGCCCAAGCTCCATCAAATGCAAAATAGGTTTTTTTATCTCTTTTACCATCTCTTACATGTCTACATACGATCATGTTCTTAGTAACCAGATCTCCATGTTCACACATTAAATAAGCAAGGTACATATGTGTATAACCAAGTCCATATCGTCCTTCAATATCAACTATATCAACGTCATTTGTTATATCATCTAAATAACTTTTATTGTAAATTATTCCGCTCATATAACTTAGACCAAAGTTAATTGCTTTAATAGCTTCATAGCCTTTTGGATATCGATTATTGCTTATTTTTCTCATCAAAACGGTCTGATTTGAGACTTGATTTGTACAGTTGGTTATTATTACTGCAAGAGTAGGATCTTTTTGAATTGTTTTAATAACTTCCTGTAAACCATCCAAATTAATATCGTCCTCATCACTCATAAGAAGTAAAAATTTACCAGTTGCACGTTTCATAACAGAAAGTAAATTATTAGCACCATTATTATAATGATTTTTATAATATTTCACACGTTCATCCTGAATTGATTCCAATAAATCCTGGGTATTATCAGGTGAACAATTATCTGAAACGACAATTTCAAAATCCTCAATATTTAAATTCAGAGTATTTTTTACCCCCTCATACACTATAGTCCCACGATTATAGGTTGGTATACATATACTTAAAAACGGTCTCTTCCTCTGTTCCATTACATAACCTCCGTTTTCTCTTTATTATTTCACGAAATAAAGTTTATAATAGTTGCACCATACATTTTCAAATGTTATTCTCAAAATAGACTTATACTAAAATCAATTTATAAAGGGGATTGTTATGATAGATTACTTGTATATTGAAAAGAAATTAAATACTATCCATTTCGTCAAGTTACAATTTTGTGATTGTGGGACTTCATTGGAAACACTCTTTTCGGAAATTAATCAATTATCTAAAGAAAGTACACCGTTTTTATTCAAGAAATTACTTTCTTGTAATATTACAAATGGATATAAGGTCATAAAAAAAAATAAAGGCAAGATATTTTTGTTGTTTTCAAATTCCTATGCCGGAAGAAAAGATCACCGAAATTCGTTTAATCAAGTTGCAAATTTAGCTTCGGACTCCCTTACTTTATCTGGCGAGAACTCAGTAAAATTAAAATCTGCTCCTTTTAATTTTCTCGGCTTAATATGGCTAATACAGTTATTTCCTATTTCTTTTCCACTATCCTACAAATTATCCGTTTGCATTATATTAAGCCGAGTATACCTTGATTATTCATTTATTAAATCTCAAATAGATAAAAATATTAAAAACATTGAATTATTTGTTACATTTTTTGACTGCGCTCCAATTGATTACCTTGTTGTCTGTTATTGTAATAAAATAAAAATTCCAACATCCACTCTTCAACATGGGCTTTATTTCCCTTATGATGATGGAGTTGTGAATATTGCTTTTCGCAATTCTCCTAGTAAATATTTTTTATCCTATGGTGAATGGACAAATCAACAAGCTGCAAAGGTAGGTATTAACGACAAGAAATTAATTCGTCTAGGCTGTCCTAAACATATTAATCTAAAAATTGTTGATACAAAAACACCTTCGCAAAAAATATTTGGCGTAGTTCTTGAAGGTCTTGCACAAGGGAAAAAAATAAATCCATCCAATACACAACTCATCAATATTGCCAATGAATTTGCAAAAGAAAACAATCTACAATATATATTAAGATTACATCCTAATGATCATATTATTACTTATAAAAAATATATTGATTATAATTATTGTGTCAAAATAGAAGATGCAAAACACAATGTTTCAATATCCGACTTTATATCCGAAATTCAATTTGCACTTTCAAATCCAAGTACAGCAGTAGCCGAATTAATTTATTATAATAAGATTGTTTATATTTTAAATCAATCTGAACATCAGTTTGAACATATGAATGACTTTGCTTTTGACAATTGCAATCTTTTATGCAAAATATACAAACAGCATCAACAAGTTTATCCCACACAACAACTAACAGAAATTAAAAATAAATTCTTTGAACCTGGAAATATTGCAGGGCATTATTCAAAATTTTTCAAACACTTTATATAGAATTCATCCTGATAAATAGATAGAGATGAATTGCTATATTGTAAAAATTCAGCATTATAATTTTTCCCACTGCCCAGAAGCAACATTATATTTTTTGATAACTCTTCCCGGTAGGCCAACTACCAAACAATTATCCGGAATATTTTTTATTACAACAGCGTTGGCTCCAATTACACAATTCTCACCAATGGAAACTCCTGATAATACCTTTGCTCCACTCCCGATAAAAGAATTCTTACCGATGTAGGTAGGGCTTGTTCGAATTCTCTTTTTTATAATTGTTTTATTTTTCTCCTGATGGTCATGATCTAAGTCAGTAATAAGAACATTGGAGCTTATTAATACATGCTCACAAATTGTTATTTTCTCAGCACACGCTATATGACAATTTTGTTCAATGCAAACATAATCTCCAATATAAAGATGAGGAGTATATTTCCTCTTATTCCATGAAACGACCATTTCCAACCTGAGACCTGAACGAATATTTAAATGGTTACCAAATTCAGCCTGTTCAGGATGAATAATCATCATTGGTTTTCCAATTTTATTACCTACACCATATTTTCCAAACCACTTTTTATAGAAAAAATTCCTGATACCAATTATAACCGTAAGGTCAAATTCATCAGTACATTGAAGCATTTTTTTTAGAATCATTTATTTTAGCAATCCTTTCTCTTTCATTTCTAATAAGGATTTTTCGTATTGATTACTGCCCATTTCCTGTGTTTTCACCCATTCTATAAAGCATTCAATACCATGTTCAAAATCTACACTCGGGTTATAACCCAATTCTGTTTGAATCTTACTTATGTCAGCTCTGTTATGTCTTATATCTCCGAGTCTGAACTGCCCTGTGATTTCTGCATCTGCACTCTTTTCAAATAATTTTTCCAATTGCTGAATTACTTCTGCTACACTGGTCTGAGTACCGCTACCAACATTGTATATTTGATTATTTGCAGCAACATTCTCAATTCCTAAGATTGTTGCATTGACAATATCATCTATATATACAAAATCTCTGGATTCTTTTCCATCCTCAAAAATATTAATCTTTTCATTATTAACAATTCTGCTTGAAAATATTGATAAAATACCCGTATATGGGTTTTTTAGAGATTGACCAGGTCCATATACATTCTGATACCGGAAAACCACATACGGAATTCCGATAGCTTCACAGCAAACCCTGACCAGATCCTCTTGCACCTGTTTTGTTATGCCATAGACAGATGATGGATGTAGCTTTGATGTCTCTGCCGTTGGTACTCCAGTGACATGACAGTCGCAAATTGGGCATGTTGGCTCAAACATCCCGTTCAACATATTTGATTCGTTTCGATTCTCTGGAAATACTGTTCCATGAACTGCACATTCATATGTTCCTTCACCATAAACAGCTCTTGAAGATGCTATCACAAATTTCTCAACTTCATTTTCCTCGTTTGCAATGATATCTAAAACATTAGCTGTTCCGCAAATATTTGTATCTGTATATTTCTGAACCTCATACATTGATTGACCTGTTCCGGTCTCCGCTGCAAGGTGTACAATAATATTCTGTCCTAGCATCGCTTTACGAAGTTCTTCCTTGTTACGAACATCTCCCAATAAAAATTCGACACCCTTTGGAATATTATTTTTAACATCAGCCTGATTACCATGTATCTGTGGCGACAAATTATCAAATATTCTAACTTGATGTCCCTTTTCTTGTAATTTAATCGCTAGATTAAGACCAATAAAGCCTGCACCGCCTGTAATTAATATTCTTTTCAAACTCTATCCTCCTAGAATTTCTTATAACCCATTTTACCGAACAAGAAATCCTTAAATCCTATCAATGCATATTTGCTAAACTTCTTTTCATCATAATGAAAAATGGATTCCCATATTGTTTTTATAATTGAAAAATAAGTTGTTCTTGACAATTTGCTCTTATTTTTTCTTAAGAGATATAAACGATTTCTAGCTAAATAGTAAACAGACAATTTTGTAATATTTCTCCCTCCAGTTGAAGAATGTACCTTGTGCCACATAAATGCCTCTGGAATGTATAATATTTTTACTCCCGCGTCGTTTGCTCTGATGCAAAAATCTGTATCGTCGTAATATAAGAAATATTCAGGATCCATAAAACCAGTAATTTGAAATATATTTCTATGTATGAGCATACAACAGGTGGGAGCACATTCGACTTCCTTTTTTTTGTTAAATGCTGGTCCATCAATCCTGTTATATCCTAAATGATGAGGGGTCCCCGTATCCCAGTCAATAAATCCTCCTGCGGACCAGATTACTTTCTTTTTATCAAAATAGTAAATTTTAGGAACTGCAATAGCCGTATTTGATGCTTCTTTAAGTAAAATTTCAATTAAGTCAGGCTGCATTTCCACATCATTATTTAACAGTAATACATAATCATAGTTTCGTTTTAATGCATATTTTATACCAACATTATTGCCGTATGCGACACCAGTATTGCGGTTTAATTCGATTATTTTAACCCAAGGAAATTCTTCTTTACATAACTCAACGGATCCATCCGAAGACGCATTGTCCACAATAATAACTTTATAATTTTTATATGTCTGTTTCTCAATACTTCTGATAGTTTCATTTTGAAAATTTTTACCGTTATAATTTACCATTACAATCGCAACTCTGCTTGTGTCTTCCATTTAGTTCCATCCCATCCATAAGATACTTTAAAATCTATTCCTTTTTTAGAAAATCTATGATCCTTTGCAAAATAGAACAGTCTTTATTTTACCGTTTTCTTGTTTTTACTTTGAAACCATTTGAACTTACCCATATTCTTTCTTAGAAAGTCGTACAATCCAAGTAACATATACAAATATTTTTCATATCGATTTTCTTCAAACCAGATAGATACCATAATTTTTTTAATCCTCGGAATTTGTAATTTTATAACAGAAGACAATTCCTTATACCTTCTATATTTAAAATGAAAATATAAATTGTTTCTTGTTATGTAATAATATCGGATTGGAGGATAATTGTAACATTTAATCTTATTATGAAAAGTCTGATTGCCTAAAAAATGTGTTAATCTGGCTTCATTTAGTTTAATGACTTTGCAACCTTTTAAGATTACCCTAACACAATAATCATGATCAACTTCGTCAATAAAAAGTTTATTATCAAACCCGCCGATTTCATTGCAGAAATCCACATCCATAATACTTCCTGATGTTATCATTTCGAGCACATATTTTCTGGTCTTAATTTTTTCATCTTCAAACGCAGGACACACTACTTTAACATTTTCCGGTTTTTCAGATTCTATATATTCTTTCATTTTATCCAGATTATCTGATGTGAAAAAGCTGTCCTGGTCCATTGTCAAAAGCCAGTGAAATTGATCATTTAAAGCCCTCTGAACTGCTATATTTAGTGCAAAAGCAATGCCTTTATTACCCCTGAGATTAATATACTGGCATTTTTTTGAACTCTTTACTTTATGTATCAGCTCATTGTAATACTCTTCTGAATTATCAAGCACATATAACTTTTCAATTTCATTTAAGTAGCTGTTAATGTTAGACCAAACATCACATTTGGGATTATAAATAATAATACATCCTGCTAATTTCATTTCTAGCACCTGCCTACTTTGATTTATATACCATAAACCACATCTTCCAGTGAAATAACAGGATAATTTACCACACCATTTACAGAAGCCTCTATCTCTTCAAATGCAAAAATTGCAGTCACAATGATTGCATCAACAGTTTCCAGTTCGTCTTCTAATTCACAGACAGTTAATTCTGAGTAAGTATTTGCTGCATTCTTATCAATTGCATATTTAACAACAATATCGGTTCCCAACAATTCATCATACAGACGATTTCCCATTTCACCCATACCATAAATAGCGATGGATTTATAGCCTTTATCTTCAAAATATTTTGTCAGACTTTTTCCCTGTTGTTTCAGTAATAGCCACTGATTAAGCATATTATAATAGGATTTGAATTTGTCTACTTTTTCTGTTTTTTCTTTGATGGTTTTTCCTGAAATGTTAGTACTTACTGCTGCTCCGGCTGCCGCTCCCGCAAGTAATGAGATGATTGCTGTTATTCCTTTGTTCATTTTAAAATCCCCACTTTCTTATATCATTATTATTGTTTATCATTACCATTTGTCTTTACTATTTATATTTTCTACTCATTTTTGCTACTCATTTTTGCTACTTATCTTTTCCATTTATCTTTACTATTTATCTTTACTATTTATCTTTACTATTTATCTTTACTATTTATCTTTACTATTTATCTTTACTATTTATCTTTACTATTTATCTTTTCTACTCAACTTTACAATTTATCTGTCTTAACGTACCCCAAACACTGCCATGATAAGGATTTCCTTTATTGAGAATTCATGGTACAGACTTAATTCAAAAAATTGCTTCCAGTTATTTGGTTCTTTCATAAAATGCTGCATAACAGCTTTTTGTTTTTCACTTAAGATTTTACCATATTTCAACTGTATTAGTTCACATTTTTCCCTATTTACCAATAAAAAGCTGCTGCCCTTTTTTCTGTTTTTTTCTTCTTCTGTTAATGAAAACCAGTTAAGCCAGGAATTGTGATTGATACCAACTGCATTTTTTCCATGTTGCCGATA
>Ga0302288_1000896_pt1 | contig 21344 bp, 25 predicted proteins | sample III_Fen_N1_1_FD_194549 | JGI IMG/M metagenome (GOLD analysis project Ga0302288, IMG submission 194549) | Peat permafrost microbial communities from Stordalen Mire near Abisko, Sweden - III_Fen_N1_1 | ecosystem: Environmental > Terrestrial > Soil > Wetlands > Permafrost | place: Sweden: Abisko...
TATGTTTTTATATTTTTATTAAGCTGGCTATCTTCTTCTTCCAGTTTTTTTATTTCTTTATCATGGTCTCCTGGTTCTGACCTTAATTTATTTAATTCATCCTGTATTTCAAGCTGACGTTGCATTGCTTTTACAGTAGCATTTTCATAAGCCTGAGCTTTAGAATTCAATGCAACGCTTTTCAATTTCATATCATATTGCTCGTTTACATCTGCCAAGGCAGAGGCAAGCAATTCGTTCGTAACTTTTTCTTTATCAATAAATGATATAAATCCAGGATATTTTTTGTTTAGTTCATCAATTAATCTACTTCTAGTTTGTTCATTCTCATTTGTATTTAAAATAGCTGCAACCAGCGACGTCAGTTCAGAACGTTGTTTGATAATTTCTTCCGAGTTTTGCTTATAAGCCTCTTTGTAATCATCCATTATAGCAATCTGAATCTTTTGTGCATCATTTAATTCTGTTGATTTTTTAATCCAGTCAATTAAATAAACAAGAGCAACCGCTATTGCAGAAGCTATTATACCCCATAAATTACCCTTCATGGTTTTATTACTTATAGCCGTTGCTTCTGCCAAAGCCATTTCAGCAGCAGTTGCTTCTTTAGTCAATGCAATTCTGATACGCAAAGAAAGTATTTTGATAGCATGTCCAAGTTCAACTACTTTATCCCACGCATACATAAGTTTGAGGGCAATAGTGGTTAAATTTGTCACAACAAGAAAAGCAGTGAATGCCGAAACAAGGGCTATAATAATTGTTGCATTTTCTTTTAATAAAGTAGGTAATTTAACCAGAAATTTGACAAACAGAGTACCGATGTTTGTTGCATTTAGCATTGCCGGATTTAGGTTTTTTACTAACTCCATTCCAAGCTCATTAAACTGATTCTTAGCCTGTGCGAGTTTAGCAGCCATTGTTTGGCTGTTTATTTTAGCCTGTTCGTAAGCAACAGATGTTCCTGTTACAGCTTTTGTCATTGAATCATATTTTGGAATACTATCCAATAATATCTGACCTGCAGTAACATTTTCGGCACCAAACATCTTAATAATAAGTGCATCTTTCTGAGCAGGATCATGCAAATCTTTCAGTTTCTTATTTACATCGGTCAATGCATCTCTGAAATTGAAACTCCCTGAAGCATAACCGACTCCGGCTTCTTTCAACTTAAGTAAGGCGCCACGTAATTTAGTACCCGCCTCTTCACCTACTAATTGTTTTTCGGCCAGTACTTCCAAAGCTCCAACAGTTTGCTCAAGGCTCATATTGGATGCATTGGCAACAGCTCCAACGTTTTTCATGGAGTCGGAAAGGTTATTCACTTCAGCGCTACCGGCAAGCGCTCCAGCACCAAGAGCATTAATTACACGACTTGCATCGGAAGATTTCAAACCAAACTGGTTCAATGAAGCTGCTACAGCTTCAAATGCCGGAACAGCTTCCATTTTGCCTGCTGTGGCAAGTATTAGAGCTTCCTTAGTTACGGCTGCCAACGCATCTCTATCTTTCAACAATTCAGGACGTTTACTTCCCATAATGGTCATACCGTCCACAATATCTTTTGACGACAGGCGAATACGTACACCTGATTCGGTCATTTGAGTAGATAGATCCTTTGCCTGTTTAGCCAACCACTCTATATCATTGTCACCCAGTCCGGTCAATGCCTTCAGATTTGCTTTTGAATCTTCCAATTGGTTTCGTTGATCCATAAAACCTTTTAATGCCAATGTAAATCCGGTTACAGCTGCAAATCCTGCCGTAAACATGGCAAAGTATTTATTTACTCCATTGGCAGCTTTACTCATCATACTGCCATTCTCACCCACCTGAGAATTCATATCCGCTTGCGCTTTGCTTACTTCGCGGGTTACACGGTCGTACTGCTGCAGTTTGGTTTTATGTTCATCCGTTCCGCGAGATGTAGCCTTCAGTTCCTTTTGCAGTTGCTTTTGAACTGCAATCAAATCATTGTACGATTGCCCGGACAGATTCTTCAGAACCGATTCGGTTTGTTTTAATTTCGCACGATAGTCTATTTCTGCTTGTTGACTTTTCTTGAGCTGATTTTCATTTTGCTTCAGTTGTTTCTGAAGATCATCCCATGCTTTACCGGAGTTCTTACCCTCGGCAGTGAGTTTTTTACTTTCTTCGGTCAGTGTCTGGATAGAACTTTCATATTTTTTTGTTGCTGCCGACATGGCTGCCATACCTTTACCATAATCCGAAGTTTCGAGATAAACGCGTATCCCACGGCTAAAATCGTTTCCCATTGTCGTAGAGTTTTAATTACAAGTACAAAAGAAATCATTACCTCAAGCCATTTAAAGGACACAAAAAAGCCCTCGTTTCACAACGAAGGCTTAAATAAAATAAACAATATTAATACTAATGAAAAAAACTAAACATGTCGGGCAGTACTTCTAATATTATGCGTATATCCGTATTCTGTTTGATAATTATTCAGCTTCCTATTGAGCCGTATATTATAACTAGAGTCATTGAATTTAATAGATGTAGCATTACCATTTATCGCCAGGCTTGGACCCCAGTCCGGATTCCTCCAGGTATCCGATTTCACCATTTGCACTGTGATTACTTTTTCTGCCGGAAGCGTTACTGCAGTAAAATTATAAACCGCCGTAGCAGCTTCAAAATTTACAGCCATTACCGGCATAGGTGTGATTTGCGTAATCACGAACGATTTTTGAATCATGTCAGTGGCCGTAGTCGCTGCATGGGTTGCCATTGTCGCCGAGAAAGTCAGCGAAAACAGCGCTAAGAAAAAAATCAATCTTTTCATAAGAGTAAAAATTTTTGTTGTTAATAATAAAACTATTTGTTGTTTGAAGTGACAAATTTTGAAATAAATTTCTGCCAAATAAAGGTCAACTTTCCGGCCGGTGTAAACTTCCATGCAAGTTGGAATAAAACACAAATACAAATCCCCGCAAGAAACCATTTCCACCAGTTACTCGCTTGTTCGGTTTTCGTTGAAACTTCACTTTTAAGTAAAGCATTCACTTTGCTCAGGCTATCAATTTTCAAATCATACGACTTTAAATAGGTGGCAAATAAGTTAGTCACTTCTTTTGCAGAATATAGCGTTTCAGTTGATTCAACAGCTTTTTTACCTTTACCTTTTACGGTTGTTTGTAAAGTTTCAGACACTTTAAGCGGTCTGTTAGGTGTACTGTCAGTGTATAGTTTAGGATCATAAACTATCGTGTGAATAGTCGTTTCTTCGGTCTCATTTTCATCTACTGAAGCAGTTGATTTGACTGATTCAGTAGATTTTTTCTCTGAATTGACACTAGTTGTCAAATTCGTTTTTTCGTCAGAAACTTTTGTTACCTCAGTATTTGTCTGTAGCTTTTGAGTAACATTCGTTTTCACAATTTTCTTAGCCGGTGCACACCCGACCAGGAGAATTACCAGGAATAAGATTAGTTTTGTTTTCATGTCCATCTACTTATTTTGTAAAATTGTTTTTTAAGACGTTTTTTCTTGAAACACCCATTTCCTTCACGGCTGCCGTCTTTATTCGTATTTCCTTCAACCGTTATGGCCATGGAAGAATCAGGCGGCCACTCATCTATAAATCCTTCGTGAGCTATTCTTCCCATATCTACAAAGAAAAGTCCGAAAACATCCGCCGTTCGTGGGGTTAGATTATTCTTTTTCCCGCGTGTGTAAATCGTTTTTTTTGCAGGAAACCAATTCGGGCAGTAACCTGAAATAATTGCTTTTACTCCAGCTTCCACAAACGAGAAGCAAACAGTCGCAGCGCACCAGGGATCACCCTTTTTTATGCCGGCAGCTTTTTGAATTTTCTCAACCATAAATCCATCATTGCGTCCGGTAAGTTCTTTAACTCCAATCAGCGACGTATATACTTTTTGAACTTTATTGATGCGTTCTAGCTCACTATCATTGCCATAGCAACTAATAGAACAACAATAAAGCAGTAAATAGAGTAAGTAAGTTTTTGTCTTTGCCATGGTGTGATATTATTTTTAAATTCATCTTTCATTTCCGTAGTCAGATACTTATGATGTGTGCCGAATATGGTCTTATAAGCCAACCATGCCACAGCCAGGAATACAAAAAGCATGAGCGGTGGAACGATCAATAATTGAAATATCCCGGCATCAAAAATACCTGAAGAAGGATCATACCATCTCAGAACGGGAACGCTAATGGCAAACACCAGCAATGCTGCCGGAACAGTCAGTAAAACATGATGTTTTTTAAAAAACGCCTTCACTTTTCGCTTTACACATTTTAATTTCTCGGATATTAAATCCTTTGCTTTCTGAAATAATGCTTTAATCGTTTCCATATCTATTTTTCTATTATAAAATTTTCAAACTCCTTTTTGAAATCACCGACGGCTTTATTCATAGCCGCCAACTCACCGTTTAATAAAGCCTTTCCTTTTTCGTCTCTAAGCTTTTTCAGGCTTTCAAGAGCCAGTTTTGTACTTTCGATCGATAGAAGAACTCCCTTGGTGTGCATCTGATGCATACACAAGTGTTTTTGCTCTTTTGCCCGAAATTCTTTTAGTTTTGCTTCTTCAGTTTCATCGCGTTTTCGTTGATTTTTATTGAGCATAAACATAAAAATACCGACTATAAGAGGCGATATGAGTAATTTCACAATTTCCATATTTTTTAATTTATCTGATAAATAATTATACTCTCCTTACAAGGAATTGCATCCGCTCCATAGAAACTCAAATTGTTAGGTTTCTTCAAATTTGAGATGCTCCCGCCTAAAAATGTAAGCAAATTTGGTGTAAGGTATGCCTTACCACTTCCACTAACTCCTAAAAATGTAAGCAAATTAGGTGGAAGATAGACTTCACCACTTCCACTTACCCCAACGAACTGAAGCTTTATATTAGGTGCTAATCTAGCCATACTAGTCTGCGTAATGAATGTTTAATTCAAGTTTAAAATACTTGATATTTATAGCTTGTAAACCACAGTTAGCTTGAGAACCTAATTCAAAGTTTTCGCTATCAGCTTCGGTAACTGCCCAATCCCCATAAATATCTAAATCTTTATTCGTAGTAACTCCAAATACTCCAAGTAAGTCAGAGAATAAAACTGGTTGCTCTGATTTTGCTCCTGATATGTGATACCACATCTTAGTCACTCCAGTAAACTTAGCCGAAAAACGTGGGAAAGCTGATGCTGCCAACGCATTATCAAAAGGTATAACTTCAACAGTCTCTACTGGAATGTTGCCTGCTGTAAACGGTTGAAGCTTCCCAAACCAAAAACGCTTAGTGATGCCCGACTCTAAGTAAGAGTTCATTCCATCAAATGAATACCCTCTAGGATAGAAAAAAACATCTGTAACTACTCTATTCCAGTACTGGTCTTCATATTGATTACTGGCATAGAAGTTACCCTCTGAATCTCTTGTGAGTATGTTTGGAACATTAGCTGTGTCAACTCCACTGGCATCAACATCAGTAATATCATTGAATGTCATCCCACCCAGATTACCTGAATAAGCGCCCACGAACGCGCCTGTGTTCGACATATAAAGTGCTTGGTTATCCGCATTTAAGTATAGTGAATAATCTATTGGAGTACCTCCATTATAACGATTAAATATAGGAGTTCCATTAATGTCATCTACTACCTTACAACTCTCTGAATTATCTGGTTTAAGGGCAAATAACGTATTTATGCTATTCAGTAAATAAGTTTTATTTGTGGAATCTAGGGTATCTGCATACGCAGTTAATGAATCCCTAATATCTTGAATCCATGTAGCCTCATCATTTCCATAAGTGATTGGAATAACTGAACCGTTCCACAACCATTGAGTTAGTTTTCTAAATAAACAATAGTAAAACTTTGTCACATCTGTAGTGGTGTTAGAGAATCTAAATAAGTCCACACAATTTGTTATTATGCTGTTACTTACTATGTTATTCAACCCACTATTACCATAAGCTCCAGCATAATTCTTATAATTAATAATTGTGTTATTGACGACGCCAATACTTATGTCGTTTATTAAAGTTGTTGAAGGACACCCACATGCTTTAAAATCTTCAATTAAGCAATTCCGAATAAGAGCTTTTACGTCATAAATCCCAGTATCTCCTGTTAATGATTTTATCCTACAATTTATGATTTGTGAATTTCCACTAGCAATACCAACTAAAATATTAATTTTTATATTATGAATACATTGAATATAGCCATTACCAGCACCTCCATAACTTACAGTTCCTACTACTTCGGCATCATCTCCATCCCCAATTAAATTTTTACCTGCTGCTAAAAGTTCAATATTTTCAGTACATTGCCCTCTAATAATTAAATTTTGTAGTGATAATGTTTTTGCGTAGGTAATAGTTCCAACGGGATTACTCCTAGCACCATCATTAGTGTCTAAACCAACCCCCGCAAAAATGTGAAGGGTATTTGCATCCGTCAAGGGAGTAATTTGTTCTACCCAAATGCCTGACGAAAATACTAACTTTTTAAAAAGCTTAGTTCTAAATAATTGATTGCTCATCTTTATTCAATTATATATTGTTTGAAATCCCAGTTTATAGATTCACTGAAATACTCCACTCTTACTGTAAAGTACTCTGTAGCGTGTGATAGAGGTCGTCCAAAATCATCTTTAGTTTCAAAGTCTTTTAGTTCGACCTTTACATTTTCACCGAACCACGCTTGAAAAAGTGAGGTTTGTTCTTGAAGTGATTTACCCAATTCAAAAGGTATGTTTGCTATTATTGTTGCCATTTTATATTCGTGTTAGAGTTATTGTTGCCGTGGCCGAAGTTTCCCCAGCCTTAATATTTAAATCCATTTTCATTTCTGTTCCCATTGTCAGAACTACATCTACCAAGGTTTCTTCAGTATATTCATCTTCACCTATTTGCGCATATACGCTATCACAGTCACTCATCATATCCACTTTCGTGATTTTCAGATCAGAATCAGTATCTTTGAATTTGCTCAGCGAAACCATGCCATTTGCGTTGGTCTTTACAAGAACTAACTTCACAGGCACTTTCAGGGCAGCAAGTATTACCGCCAATTCTTCCGGAGTCACATTCACAGGCTTCAGATTTTTATAGGTATTTATTCCATCTGCCTTTTTGACTAAATGCGTATCTGTACAAAAAAGCTCAACGCCTTTGTCATACACTAAATTCTTAAACTCAAATTCAAACTGAGTTCCCCAAACGGGGATTGGTGCTTGTTTTTCCATTTTATTTAGTCATTTACATTTAATACTCCATAGGTAGGAGTCACATCTTCATAATATTGAGTTTTCACCCAGCCTTTTCCATTGTGAATCCATTTTTTCACCTCATTCGTTATAGGCTCTACATATACGAATATCTGTCCGGGGTCTTCAAAATCGGGAATGATAAATCCGGTACGTAGAATACTTTCAAAATACATAACAGGGCTGTAATAATATTGATTTCCTACTTTCGCATACCCACGTATGTAATAAGTAGCTGTGCCTAGCTGTGTAATTCTTTTGCTGAATGTATCCGTACCTTCCGTTACCGGAACTTTGAAGGCATATTGAGCCGTTGGTACCTGAATATTGGTAGAATAAAGAAAACCTTTTTCAGCTATCGTATTACCATTGGCAGCAAGTTCGGCATTTATATCGAATGAATTTTCCGTTAGTTTAGTCATGGTGATTGACACAGCGGGATTTCCTTCCGATACGGCCAAGGTATCAACTTCTATTTCGTCACCCCAGCTGTAACCTTCCGAATTCAGTGCAAAAGGTCTGATAAAGTAATGCGTTGCAGGAGTTAAACCCGATAGGATTAAGCTGTAATTCAGACTATCAGGATCGTTAGGTCTAACAATTAAGTCCGTTTCCAACAAATCCCTGTCAGTAGGAATGGTGACCAGACTATACACTATTCCTTCATCGGTTGGTAATGGCAATGCCTGAAGCGTCACATGTACCGAAACGGTAGTATCAGTGGAGTCCAGCACTTCGCCTAGCGTAAATATTGGAACGAAGGGCAAAATCGGATCGAACGTGAAACTGCTTTGGTCTCCCCAGAATAGTTGGTCATCTACCAGCGTATAAGGTCGCGCATAATATAGATTTTCTTCTACCAACCCCACAAAATCCACAACATCGCCCACAACTACGGCATAGTCATCGGTTTTTGTGGTCTGAGTGGTAGGTATCGGAGCTACATCCCAGCATACGCCAACTTCTTGAATAATATTACCTCCATTTGAAAGGATGCGTACTCGTTGTGATACATTATTGGTATTATCCATGGTAGGCGCATCGGCCACCACACTCGGAGCTACAATAGTATCATTGGCAGTAGTGAAATTCAGCACCGAACTTTCATAAGTCGCATCAGCCACCAGATAAGATTTCATGCTGTATTGCGTATTTTTCAATAAACCGGTAACCGTTTTATTTATAGTTCCGATGGTGGTAACTCCGGCACAAATTACGGTAGTCCAATCACTGTCAACCGATTTTTTGTATTTAAAACCTATTTCGGTAGCTGTTTTACCGGCTAGTGAACTAACAGCACCATTCAATTGCACAGAAGTATTCAGCACATTGGTTGGATTACTTACCGATAAACTAGGATTTACAACTGCCTGAAGTGTGGTAAAACTAATTACATCGCTCTGATAAGCCGTTCCCTTGCTGTTGGTTGCGAAACCTCGTAACCAATACTGAGTGGCAGGGGTTAGCCCGGTTATTTCATGCGTAAAATCATTTGAAATGGGTGTTTTAATAAACTTGCTGTTGGCCGTAGTCGGATTGGGACTGGTTCCCCAACATACACCAATTTGAGTAATGGGCGAACCACCATCATTATCCATTTGAATTCGTACTTTTACACGGGTAGAAGTATTTTCAAACGGAATACCCGAATAAACATGAGGAAGTTGAACATCCACCAACGTAGTAAAATCAACACCGGCACCGGTACTTATTTGATACGTAGTTGGTGCAGTATTGAAATACTCCACTCCATTAATTTTGATAAAGAAAGTATTGTAATACTTAGTATTAGCTGTAAGTCCGGTAATTATCTTCTCACAACTGTTTGAATTGATAGTAGCAATAACCCGGGTACCTCCATTCAAATGAGGATTACTCATTGTTCCATAATAAAATCCGGCTTCCTCAATGACATTATCATACGGAGTAAACGAACCTCTTAATGTGGCAGAATTGATAGTGACATTATTGTGAATGCCTAGCGTCACAACAGGAGCCAGAAAAGCTGGCAACGTGGTTACACCATCTACTATTTCGTTGGTTGAAAAATCAGCACTGTAAAGCCTGGTTTCGGTAGAATATTGATACGTATTATCCGCAAATTTCAAATAGAAGCAAATAAAAAATTTTACTCCAGAGCTTAATCCGGTTATTTTTTTAGTCCAGCCATTGATTGAATCTCTATATATACTATCAGCTGTTACTTTTTGGCTGTAATCACCTATAGTTGGAGTAGGATTGGTATTGGAAACAAGAAATCCTTTTTCAATGATTTCTTTGTCCATAAAAGTATGGCTACCGGAAGCGGTTAATTCTGTTTTAGACACACTCATTACTTCGATAGTATCCAATACATTATGATCGGTAATTGGAGCGATATAATCATATCCTTTCCAATTAGTTCGGAACTGAGGCAAAGCAATGCCGGGAATAACTTCAATATACCATGCTTCCATGGCTGCCTTAATCCAATCGGCCTTTACACCACCCACACTGAAATAATTATCCCAGTACTGCGTATCGTAACCGGTAATAGCTCGGTTCAATGAATCATATTCACCGTCCAAGTTAGGAAAATCCTGCGCTGATCGTGATCTGTGACCAAAATCCCGCCATACCGGAGCAATCAACGAATTAATCCCGGCATCAGTTTTGGCTATAATACCATTATAAGTGGGATCAGTAAGAAACGATATATCAGTCTTATCATACTGGTATTCATGATAAAAGCGTGGGTATAAATCCTGTCCCCAAAGTGGGTTAAATGATTTATATTCAAAGCATTTAATTCCGTAATTAGTCACACCATTTGCAGCTACCAAATATCTCCAGTTACCGGTAAACCTACCGAAAACCATACCTTTCACACCCTCAATACCTGCAATTGAAAACACAGCAGGATTATCATTTAGCGCGATCCCAGACAGCAAGTTAGGATTAACGGTCCGCATGGCAATAGTTGTTGCATTGCTTTCATAAACCAAATTCCCATTCGCATACACCAATTTACCATCTATCGACGGTTCATAATTGGTATAGGTTTTTCTTATTTCGTTCGTATTTGCCATAGTACATTAATTTAATTCAATCCATTGTCCCTGCAACCAGGTAAATTCAATATCGTCCACCACCCATTTACTCACGCCTTCAATCATATCATGAGTTAGCGACGGATCTGTTTGCTGAAAGAATGTGGTTTGAACGGTAGTTCCACCACCATTTCCACTACCACCACCAAGTCTTTCAGTTTTTATAATTACTTGCTGGCCGGTTGCTCTATTTACACCTAAAACAAGATCATCCGGTAATAGGTCCCGTCCTATTTCGTCAAAATCTTCCGGGAATCTTTTCAATTCGTTTTCAGCCATTATATTAATATTTTAAAATCAGTAGAAGTTACTATTTCATTATCCGTTGTTCCGAGTATTTCATCTCCTTTTTGAAGTAAAGGACTATAATTGTTATCCGTATCAAGCAATTCAAAAATTATCGAAATGGGTACCGGAACTGAAGCAGTTGATTGAAACAAGCTACTATCTGTTTTTATTTTAACCGCATATTCTTCACCGTTAGCCATCAAATAACACTCTTTACTTATCAAAGCATCGATTAGGAATAACCGTTCCTCATTCGTTTTATATCCAATTTCTCCCTTATACACATTTATAAAGGTTTTCCGTTGTGCCGTCGAAACAAAATCTGATATATCCTGATCCCATTCCGATATCGTCGATTGTTCCGAAAAAGCAGGGTTGTAATCTATCAAACCCTCTATTGAAATTATTTCAAGCACTCCCAAAGAGTTTCGAAATTTCAAAAAATAATCATGTTTTTCCGTTACTTCAGTAATTACAATTGTACAGGCGTAACCACCAGTCGATGTCATCACATCAAATTGAGAAATCAATTTATTTTTTGAACTCATTATCTGCTGACGGATTGCATTGAAATCTATTTCTTGTAAACTTTCAATTGCATCATTGCTGTGATCATAAGTAACTAATATTTCACCCGCCGATTTCAACACAAAATTAAAGCCTTGAGCATAATACTTTAGAAGAAGTAATTCATCTTCAGGAATAGTTATTATTCGGTTGTTGGTCCGCGTACTCAAAAAGAAATTCCGGGAAACGTTTTTCAATTTCCATTCGAAAATATCAGAGCCGGCACTAACTAACTTTCGTTGAAGCAACTTACTTATTCCACCACCGTAAACTGTGAACTCAACCAGATATAAACTATTTCCTTCATTATTTTCGTCCACATAATTGTTTCCTTCACTATCTACAGTTACCATTTTAGCCGATAATATACCGGCTGTAGTTGCAAGGTTTTTAAATAACTCAGATACATCTACCTGTGCAGTTCCGGTAATTGAATACGCACTTCCATCATATAATAATTCAGAATAATTTACGCCTGAATATACTCTATACCGTGTCGAAGCATTTACACCCGTCCATATATTTAGCAATATTGGATTTCCGGCTAAAAATCGAATCGTGTCGTTTGCTCCCATTTTTAATATGTCTGAATAATGAAATGTTTAACCATTTCAATACTGATCTGTTGAGTCTCAAAAAAATCCCTGCGTTCCGCACTCGGATGACTTACAAATTCAAATAAATCAGCACTTGTCAACCAGGCAAAACCCTTCCACGCTCTATAAGCTGTTAGCATCGTGTCTGCATCTATTATTTGCGGAGATGTTACCGGAGTATTTTGGTTTTGTTGTAAAATCATGCTCAAAAATATAATATTACTATTCGTATCTAAAGGACAAAAATTTCAACGATCTGCATAAGCCCTCAATGTTCGGAATTTGACTTCACACTCACTAGGCTTATTAGTAATTCGCTTTATTTCCTCAAGCAATACCGGATCATTGTCTATCAATACGGGCATATCCAGCTGAAGACCTTCAAGTACATGAACAGGAATATTCATATTTACCGTTCCCGGAATATTACTGTTTTTCAAAAAATCAATATATTTTCGGTAAACTAATTTCATGCTCTTTGTATCATTCAATTTCGGCACGTAACTCCGATGAAATTTCAACCAATTATAACAATCCAGTACAGAAGGATCATAACAGATTAGTTGCACATTAGTAGAAGTATTCGTAGTTTCAGTAATTGTTTTTAAATCTATCTGAACTTCAGTATTAACATGAATAATTCCATCAATACTAACAAGTGGCATTATTACTTTTTGAATATGCGGATTCACATCTTCACTTCCTTTAGCCGTAATAGGAATTTCAACTACTTTTTGCTGCATCGGAGTAAATTGCAGCGTAGTCGTATCAGTTTGCTCTGTATCTGTATTTTTTCCGGTACCGTCAGATATGATCAACGATTTAAACTCCGGTGCTCCTGGCTTAACCGGTCCCGATTTATATTGTGTCAGATTTTCTACCGGATTAGACCCCAGTACATTATCATACATTCGGAATTTAGCCACCCGGGTAACTTCATTCACCACAAATTTTCCGGCAAATTTTTCATTAATAATATCCAGAAATGCACTGATTTTTATGTCAGGAAGCAATTGCTTGATTTCCAATTTTCCTCCATATATCGCATCAGCCACATTATTAAGCAGAAGGAAATTATTCAGCGACGTAGTATTTTCAGTAGTGGCCAGCAGATAGTTATCTATCTCACTCAAATCCACCTCATACCCATATTGCCCAAAAATCGTTTGGAGAATGTAGCGTAATTTCAAAAAAGGAGTCATTCCATATCCTTTACCAATAGAAATCACAGCACTATCCTGTATCATTACCTGGTCAAACTCGCCCTCAAATCGTTCGGCCACATAATAATCATCCAGCGCTTGAGGAATAATGGTTTGGTGTTGTTCAAATCCATTCAGAATCAATAAACCGGGCACATCTTCTATGGCATAGCTTGTTTCATTTGACTGAAGTACATTTTTTCGCCACGTAAATTCCTGCGAAGTAAGTACAGGAACCACCCCAAATCGATTATTACCATCATTGGCCGGAGTCTCATATATTTCCTTCAGCAGAGCCACCAGATAATTCACCCGCATTTCGTCCGATACAGTAGCATAGTTCGGATGCTTCACTTCACCCCAGTTCAAGCCTATCAGATTCTTATTTTTTATTCGACTATAAAAATTGGCAATACCAAAATACAACGTGCAGTTAATGCCAGCACTAACATCCGGATTATTAATGCTCAGGTTAGCCAGACGTGAACTTATGCCATCCACTGCCATCACATCAATGTCGGACATCGGTTTATAATATCCATCCAGCCTATTAGCATAACCGCATAATTTTAGATTCTTCGGACTATCAGGAATAGTCACCGGTGCCGTTTGTTCACCAGCATCACTCAGCATTTCATTATACTTTGTAAGCTCTACCGCAAAATCAGAAGGCAGATCGAAATCTATTCCGTTACTTATTATTCTCATGGTCACTCAGGTAAAAATATACTATTCATATTTACAGCTATATCAAGACTGTAGTTAGCCACTATATCAGCCAGTTCGTCCATATTATTACGGATAATATCATTAAACCAGTATTCGGATGTTCGGTTTCCTGTTCCCATTCTGCCCTGACTACTTTCTTTGGTAGTATGTATTTTCCCGTACTTATCTGTCCATTTGCTGCCGGTAAGTCCGCCGTAACCACGCCCGGCTCCTTCGTGTAAGTAAACTCCGTGCCGTGCCACCGAAAAGCCAACCGATCGGGTTTCAAGCTTGTAGGCTTTATCAAACCTGAGATTCAATTTTATTGAATCGCTCAGGCGTGGAAACTCGTCTGAAATAGGACGATCTTCATGACCAAAGCGCGTTTGTGCCGATTGCTTGAGTAATGCTTCTACTTTTATGCCCCAGTTCCTTACGCCTTTATTGAAGTTATTTACAGATTCAATATCTTTTACCCGGAGAAACATGTCCGTATCACTTTCGGAAATGAAAGTTATACGAGGATTATAATTTGGAACTACAATGGAAGGTATCTGTATATGTCCGGCACGGGATATCCTGACCAGTTGCTTGAATGAATTAGCGTTCATGCTCGTTTTAGCATCAACCCAATCCGAAGTTGTCCATTCCTGTAGTTCGCGACCTATCATGATTCAGCTACCCAATAGTCTTCAATAATCTTATAATTTACGCCATGCTGGAGTTGAAATCCTATGATCACTCCATATAGGTTATCACCAATTGGCCCGATACTGGCAATGGTGAATGAGCTGTTCAAAAGTCCGGTTAATCCTTTCTGGAATTTTCGACTTTCGGCAATAAGTTTTGCCTGTATCTGAAGTGCATTGGCTTCGCATATAGCCTGAGCATTAAGTATGTCGGATGGATCATCATTCTTTGCCGGCATTATCAGCATAAAGAAAAATTGCGGTTTCTTGAGTAATGCTTCAGCATCGTTATCTTCGAATGTTGAATCTTTACCGTCGATTGCTACCAATACCGGATAGTTTATTTCCGATAACCGGTTGCTGATACTGGCCAGCGTGTCGGAGTTCGGTGCTTTATGAAATGCTTTTTCAGCTTTTGGTTGGAAAAGTTTCATTGTTTTGGATAGATCCAAACCATAAGCGAAGTGATCATATTGTTCCATAATCCTGAGTATGAATTTATGGATACAAAAAAAGCCACAATCAAGTGGCTTTTAAAGGACATAAAAAAGGAGAATTCTCCCTTTTTATTTCTCGAATGGTATTTCAATTGATTTATTTGCTAACCGCCATTCTTCAATTGTCATCCGGCGCGTGACATTGATATTCTTTTCAATGTTTTTCAAAATCCCATCGGCAATTCTGAAATTTGTTTTTGCAGTTTCTCGTTGATCCAATAATTCGTCGGTTACTTTTTTTTGCTGAGCGAGGAAAATTTGTGGTTCGGCAAAGTGACTATACAATGCCCGATAGCATTCAACTTGATATTTTGCCACGGCTTCCTGAGCTTCCGGCTTTACGTTTTTCGGGTTAATGGTAAACAGCCATCCGAATATAAATTCATAGGGCAAACATACCATTTCATACTCTTTTCCATCACTTCCAGTTGTTGGGCTCAGCCCAACAACTGAACTCAAAAATTCATGCTCTTTTAACTTAGAATATTGAGTAGGATAATCGATTCCTAAAGCATCGCAAATTGGCTTAATTGGAATCAATTTTTCAGTTTCGTCAGTAGCAATAATTACTACATTGTTGATCGTTGCAATTTCATTTTTGTTCATTTTTCTTAATTTTAAATGGTTGATAATAGAATTATTGCACAAATGTAATGTAACTATTTGTTAATCAGATAGTTAGCATAATAATATAACAAAGTTTAACTTTCAGGTAACAATAACCGGATAAACTCTACTAACCGAAAAAATGCAATATCCTTTTCTTCGGCAGAGAATGCACCTTTAGGCATTGCCGGATCGAGCGGTGTGATCATTTTAAATGCTTCCGCTTGGGTGGTTGGGGGTTTGAGGGTGTGGTTCATTTTTCAGTAATTTTACAGGTTTCAAGGATAGTTCTTAGTCTTCGCATGGTATCGCGAAGTCCTTTTACGTCAAAAAGCATCATTTTAAATATAGATCCATCTTCGTCAACGGGTATGCCACCCGATTGAACATCAATGATAAGATCCATTACTTCGCTCAGCTTTTGTTCGGCATAGTCTTCATTCTCTTTTTCTTGTTTCATGAATTTTACCAATTCGTCGGTTATTTCCATTCCATTGATGACTATCATAGCGTAAACCCTTCCGTAAAATCAATGGTTAAACTAAATGAATCGCTGTAAAAAGTAACCGAATCACAATCGGTTTTAGTCATCATGCCCGATATGGCCATGTAATCACGTTTGCGGATTTCCTTACGGGCTTCGCGCACAAACTGATTAAATACATGCAATGCTACATCAATAGTAGCTTCTTTTTTGATTTCTACCGGTGTGTGTTTTACCGGCTTTTGCGGGCGATGCCTGCGGATGTTGGTGGTTGTGTTCATTTTGGGTAGTTCTGTTTTTAGTTTTTTGGCAATAAAAAAGCGATGCCAATATCACGCTACAGAACTACCCAAAGGCTGATACCGCTCCAAACGGCTCGTGATATAGCATCGCTATATTTTAATAAATTTGATTTTATGGCATAAAAAAACCACATCGTTATGTGGCACATAGTGCCTTTGTAATAGTTCTGTACTGCAAAGATGCAGAGTTATTTTTAATTGACAATGAAAAAATCAATAATTTTTATATAATTCTTCAAAAAACTTGCCTTTACCTTGTGAAATATGTTCATCCCAAGTAGATTTATCCCAAACTTCAAGTCGTTGATTTGCTAAAATCTTTATAATTAATTGATTTGGCTTCATCTTTATTTTTAATTTTTCCAATTCAATAAGTTGATTATCGACTTCAACCTGTTCAATTTCAGGTATATTTTGTCTATATAAATAATTACGAATGTCTTTAATATTGCTGGTCATTCCCCACCAACGAATTAAAATTACAATTGCAATTAACAAAGATATGATTGATGCAATGAATTGAATATTACCAGTATTTTCCATGATATAGTTTTTTATTGTTTTATAATTAAATTATTTTCTGTCATAATATTCATTTATCCAGACTTCTAAATTTGGAGTAAAATGGGTTGTTGCCCATGCTCCATTATTTCTGCTTTTACCTTTGATATTGTAAAATATCCACAATTTATCATACGATTTTCTGGTAGATCTGATTTGATAACCAATCTTAGTTAATTCATCTTTCGTTATTTTTTTTAATAATCGAACTTCAATGTTACACTTATTGAACCCAAATCGAGAGTCAACATGAGGTTTCTCAGAAATAATTTCATAACCTAATTGAGAAAATGCATTCAGACTGATGAACACAGCCATTACAGCCAACAATAAAACTTTTTTCATAAACATAAATTTTTAGAGGGTTGATATAAAATAGATAATAGAAAACAGTACCAGCATAATTATACCGGCAATAAGATTATACAGCATTCGTTTTTTAAGTGATAACATGATGCACAAAGATATAAAAAATGTTTAAACATTGTGCAATCCATGCACAACATCGTATAATACTGCACAACTACGAACAAAAAAAAACCGTTCCGAACTTCACAGCCCAGAACGGTATCAACCTTTAAAAAATAGTCATGTACAAATCACAAAGAAAACAAGTATTTATGGAGTGGCAGTTTCTTTTTCTTCTTGCTCAAGCATATAGTCGAGTGAAAAAAGTATGTTATATAACATATCTTGCTTGTAAGCACGTTTCTTTTCCGGATCGGCTTTGGCAATATAGTCAAGCAGTTTCTGTTGTCCATCGTATGGGTTACCGGTGGCAGCTTCGCCACCGCTAAATACCCGGTCGAACTTTTCGGCAATAAAACGGCAGCTGCCTATCCAAAACCAAATGGTCAGAATCACCACTTCCGGCTTCAGGCGTTTCATATATTCCAGATTCAGATCATCCGGATTAAACTGGCTTTTGTCTCTCCTGAACATACACCCAATCCAGGCATAAATCGCTTCAGGTTTTTTTTCCTTCATTACATCGTATGTCTGAAGGTAAATATATTGGTTATAAATCAAATCGGTCATTCCTGTTTTTGGTCCATAGAATTTACGTCCACGAATTTTGATTTCAGGATATTGATTTACGGTTAACCGGTTGTCCAAAAAACAACGTCCATCCTTATCCGGTTCGGTAAATAGGTAATCGAAAGCAGCTGCTGCACCGGTTACATCATTGGCCGTAATAGCAAAAATGTTTTTATCAATCTTCACACGGAAGTATCCCGGATTCTTCATCCGCTTTACCACAGCTCCGAGGCAGATAAACAGCATTTTGACTTTAATTTCCTGTATCGGTAATTCTGTACCAACTAACCTGGATAAACTTATAAGTTGATTCCTGGTCATTTCGTCCATCTTTCCCGGCAGAGAAAAAGTATAATCACCGATATGAAGTGTTTTCATTATCCGAATGAATTAAAAATTTTCATATCAGCCGAATTGAAATCCATAGCCGAATTGATCGGCTCAATACCAAGCTCCATAGCGTACTTATTTAAAGTTTGCTGTATTTTGTTGTAGTAAAAAACGGCTTGGTCGGAAAAGAAATTCCCCTCATTTTGAGGATCGGAATAAAGTGGCCGGATAAGCGGTTTGTACTCCGGTGTTCCTGATTCGGTACGGTTCAGTTTACTCGCCTGGCTTGTGTGAAGCTCCGCTGTCTTACAAGCCACAAATCTTTGAACGGCAACAATCAGAGCCTTTTCTATGTCTGTTTGTGTATCGTTCAATTTTTCCCGGATAGTTGTGTCCAGTATATCTCCCAAAAGTTCGGTGATATAACGCAATTCAATCATGCTCATAGTCGGACGGAAACTTTCAAAAGTCAATCGGCTGTAGTCGATATCAACCAACCCAATTTCTTGAAACTGCGTAGCAGATTGAATGTAATTGCCACCGCGTAGGGTATAGAACCGGCTGTTTGTCCATTCCGGAAAATCTGCCGCGTTCGCTTCCAGGTATTCAAGTACCTGATCGAGATATTTAAAACCTCTTCGTTCCAGGCTTTCTTCTACTTTGCCAATTTTGGTATCTGAAGCTGCTACCGATTCACCTTGTTTAGACTCAACTGTAAATCCTTTATCGCCAAACCGAACGGATAATTCAGCATTCCCAAGCCATATGGCCAATGGTCCAAGTGCTTTCTGGACTAAATTATATAGCGGTTGATAATCTTCATCCAGTTCGTCAGCTTCAAGCGCTTCCACCAGCTGCGTACCCAGGTAATGATTTAAAAAAATATCCCGAGCCGTTTGAAGAAACGGTTCAACCCGTTCGAAAGGAATTGAAGCATTAATGCTTACCGTTTTTCGAAGTTGATCTATTGTACTTATAATTGCTGCCATAATTTAAACTTTTTGATTTCCAACTGATTTAATTTGTCCGGTTCCATTGTCGACAGTGGTAAGCATAATATTCGGTACCACGAAATGAATATCCGGATCCCACTTATTTATTTCCTTCACGATATAGAGTGGAAGGACCAACAAATCACGAATCGGTTTCATCATGGCTTGCTTGATAATAAACAATTCCCTGGCTTCCGTACCGTTTATGCTCCCAGAATTTCCCGAAGCTCCGATTATGGAAGGATGAATTTCCATGGCGTAACAGATAGCGTCTGTTACTTCCTGAGAATCTTTCAGATATTCGCCACCGGATAGTTTATTGTCAATTGGTTTGATAATGATATCTTGAGTCTCAAATCCTTTAATTCGGTCATAATCAAACTCAGACACAAACGATTTACCGGCATTTTCTTCACCGGATAGAAAATCATTCATATCCTTCAGGAACTTTTTCCGACGTGCCAGTTTTGCTTTCACATCGGTATCAGGAATTCCTTCCGACTTGAATAATTTCGTCCAAAAATCTTTGTGAATGGTGACATGGAATTTCAAAACCATTTGATTTTGAATCAATGCTTTCCGTAATTTCGGAATGGCACAGGCGAAATCATACAATCCGGATTCGAAAATAGCCCACCAGTAAGGTTTTCCGTTGTAGTATCGTCCGGGTGTTGGTTGCATCAGTTGCACGATATAACTGAAGTCTTTTGGAACTTCAGTTTTACCTTTCATATTCAATGTAATTCCACGCCGTACCTTCAGGTCCCGAAGTGGAGTACGGCGATCGAGCAGTGGAGTTGCTTTTAAATCCGGTTGACTGCCTTCATGCCATTTGGTGGAATAACCATGGTATTCAATAACTCCGGTATCAGGGTTTGCTTTTGAAATCCTGCTGTTCACCGATTCAACGGCATTTAGTTCTACAATTTTATTAGAATTATCTCTGGCAAAAATCAACTCACAATACGATTCAAAAAAAACAACAATATCGTTGGCCCATTCCTGAGTACAATTGTTATAATTATTATCAAGCAGAAACTGGAAGATATCTTTTAGTTCGCTTGACAGCTGCTCAACAATTTTGATCTCTTTCGTAACCGGATCACGTTCTTTCTTTACCACCATGATTCCATCACCATATGCCATCTTACTATTAAATTGCACATTGGCGCCAAGTGTAGAATTGGCATAAACTTTATCCATCACTTCCACCGGTTGTTTATTCCCGATCCCACGTTGCACGAATTTTATTTGCTTGTTTTGCATGTTCGTCGGAGTAAGATCCTTTGTTGGAGTATTTGTGTCTCCAACCATTTCTTTCGAATCGGAAAATATAACCAACGCTTTACTACCTGATAAGTAAGCCGTATTCTCGAAGAGAAAAACCTCTGAGTCTGATTTTTTTGCCATTATATATAAACTTTAAATTCGTTGAACCTAGTAATTAAAATCTTACGGAAAGAATGAGGCTTGTTTTCCCCTTCAGGGATAATGTTTACAGTTGATCCTTTAGAATGAATAGTGGAGAACGTAGCATTATTATATGTTTTTAATTCTCCGTTCTTTTTAGCACATTGAAAACTGAACGGTTTCGGTTTCCCTTTTTCCTTCAACTCCATCAGTTCCCAAATCTTCGACTGTTTAATCAGTTTTTCCATAATCTATCTTTTCAAGTTCAAAAATACTTGTCACTATACCGGCATTAAAGGACAAAAAAAGTGCACCGAGCTTCACAGCCAGATGCACTTAGCACACAAAAGTATTTTTTCATCTCTACCCCTTGCGGGTGCTTGCGTCTTTTTTGCTACTTTTTTGACGCGACAAAAAAGTAGTCGCTACTCACAGCTTCACCCTACTGGATTGTAGTGTGAAGCCTATTTAATTGCATTCAAATAAATCATATTTACATGCTGATTTCAATCCTATTTAATCAAAAAAACTTTTTAATCTTGGAAGATAAAAATTTCAAAATGATTTTATAAATCACATCTATTTGCGTTAAATTTCAAAAATCAGACTATTCCAGTAAAAATGTGTTAAACTTTTGCGTAAAAATTTAATAATCAAAATAATTAAGGGGTGTGTGAGGGGAATTTTTTCCACTCTCTGTTCCTTGGAAC
>Ga0302288_1000903_pt1 | contig 21264 bp, 22 predicted proteins | sample III_Fen_N1_1_FD_194549 | JGI IMG/M metagenome (GOLD analysis project Ga0302288, IMG submission 194549) | Peat permafrost microbial communities from Stordalen Mire near Abisko, Sweden - III_Fen_N1_1 | ecosystem: Environmental > Terrestrial > Soil > Wetlands > Permafrost | place: Sweden: Abisko...
TGGAATCTATTCCAGTTGGTTGAGTTATCCCTTCATTGGTTGCTCCTCAGCAGAGCCAATGTCCGTTTCACTCAACAAAACAAAGTTAATTATTTTTCACTGACACAGTTTATCGAACAGACCCGGAAAATCATGCTCCGTTGCGTGTTCAACACGGAAATGAGCTGAGTGGTAGGAATAAGGTTTACCTTTTTACGATTTATAATCGTTTTTTTTATAGATTTGAATGAAATAAAAGGATAGAAGTCCGTTTGATAATTTGAATATTCTATAACCAGATGATGTGTGTAAATAAAAAACACATATCTTAGCTACTGAAATTAATACCGTAAGATATTAATACGTAACATTATAAATAATTATAAAAATTAATACCCGCAATGCCGATGAATACTTGCAAAGCAATATTGAGTTTATGCCCTCAAATTCAGTATTTTACAAATATAGATCTGTTGCGGATAAAGCGGATATACTCGCAATATTGCGGGTATTGAGGTGTTAGCGGCAAGTTTAAGAAACATCTCACTGATAAATAAATAAAAATGGATATAATAATACCTATAATATGCAACAGTAATTTTGACTTATCAAAATTTGATTTTTCATTTAAAGGAATCAAGATTTTAGATGTTAAATCAGATTTATTTGAAGATTATATTAAGAAATTGCAACCAGATTTTCAAAAAGCAAATATGGTTTTTGTTCATGATATTAGGACGCAAATTCAAACTGAAAATGAATTTGATAAAAGATTCGCAATTGTAAAAGACAATCCCACAGAAAATTTTAATTATTCAGAAATTCAAAATGTTTGGAAATTACTTTTAATCCTATTTCCTTCAGATTTGCAAATTGAACATGAAATTTATTATAGACACGAAGATAATTTTATTCAAAGGTCTCATATGACAACTTGGAATAGACATTACACTGGTGAATATCCGGGTGAAAATCTAATAGCAAATGATGATAATATAGATGAAGTGAACGAATATATTAAACTTGTTTTCGAAAGATTAAACAATAATAATTATATTGGTATTGCAATTGAAAATTATATTACAAGTTACTCAGCATCACATTTACATTATCAATATCTTACTCTTTGCATTGCACTTGAAAGTATAATAAATGGTAGCCAAGAATTAACTTATCGTCTTAAAAGGACCATCGCAATAATATGTGGAGAAGATTCTCAAAATTGCAATATTATTTACTCAAATTTAAATAAATTGTATTCTTTGAGAAGTAAAATCATACACGGAGAAGAGTATGAGCACAATAAAGTATCTGAATATATTAAACCATTAAAAGCAATTGTATCTAGAACAATTATAGAATTGTTGATACATAATATTGCTAAGAACTTGGATTTAAATAACAAAATTACTGAAATTGGATTTGGTGATAGATTAAAAATATCTGATACATGGAAAAATTATAAATTAAATGAATTCACTATTGTTGAAATAAATTAGAATTCACTAATATAAAATAAAAACCAGCCGCTAATCGAGTAGACGCCCCGCCAGCCTAAACCAGCGGGGAAGCCCCCGTTTGACCGAGGCTCTGCCTCGGTCGCTACCTACTATCATTACAGGCTCAGCCTGATGGAATAAGAACGACGAAGGTAGAACCGTTGCAGAACAAGGGTGATAGAAAGTCGCTCGCTTTTCGGTTTCTTTTTCATACCGCAGGTCGTAAGCTTGCATAATAAAAAGCGAAAACAGACCACGAAACATTAAAATCACTAACTTTACATTATTAAACTGTTAAACTTAAATAGTATGCCTGAGATAAGTAGATTTTATGGGATTATAATTAAAATGTTTTATAATGAACATAATCCACCCCATATTCATGTAGAGTATCAAGAATACAAAGCGATTATTACAATCAAAGAAGGTATTGTAGAAGGTACAATGCCTAAAATTGCTTTGAAACTTGTGTTCGAGTGGATGGAAATTCATAAAGAAGAATTACTTATAAATTGGGATAGCGTAGAAAAAAAGAAGCCATTAAATAATATTAATCCTTTAACTTAATAAACGATGGAACTAGTTACTGTGATAGGTGCAGAGTATCAAGATGATTTTAAAATATCTCTGAAATTTAATGATGGAGTAAATGGAGTTGTTGATTTAAATAAGTATTTGGAGGGTGAGATTTTTGAGCCATTAAAAAATCAAGAATATTTTAAAAAATTCACACTTGACACTTGGACAATTGGTTGGGATAATGGTGCTGATTTTGCTCCAGAGTTTTTATATGACTTGACTTTGAAAAATAAATTACTAAGCCTAATCGAGTAGACGCCCAGCCAGCCTAAACCAGCGGGGAAGCCTCTCCCACCACCGTACGTACGCGAACTTCGTTTCCCTGTTAGCATAAGACGACAATAGGAGCCTGTTCGGCTTGATATCATAGCGTGAATGATAAAAACGAAGAAACGTAACGAAGATGCTGGTGGCAGGGATGATAGGGACACAACATTTTGCGTATCTACGGCGAAAGGAAATATTGAATAAACAATGTCAAACTAAAATAGTTTATTTATCTTCACCGCTCCATTTATAAAAAAATAAATATAGACACATGAATATTGCAATACTAGCCGGAGCTTCAGGATTAGTTGGCAGTGCCCTACTCGACCAATTGTTTGATGATGCCGATTTTGAATCGGTAATTGTAGTGGTTCGAACCCCTTTAACCATTACAAATAAAAAGCTAACAACAATACTTGTTGATTTCGAAAAGATAGAGGAACAAACAAAAGATCTTTCGGCAACTCACGCATTTTGCTGTCTGGGGACAACAATAAAAAAGGCGGGAAGCAAAGAAGTTCAATATCACATCGACCACGATTATGTTGTTGCTTTTGCGAAAGCATGCAAACAAATAGGTGTGCAAACATTTTCGGTGGTTTCGTCGGTGGGTGCCGATGCTCAGTCAAAGAACTTCTACCTGAACACAAAAGGCAGAACAGATGACGACCTCTCTCGTATTGGTTTTGAAAAGCTCGTTATTGTCCGTCCATCGCTGTTGTTAGGCAATCGGACGGAATTTCGTCCGGGTGAAAAGATAGCAACTCTTTTTATGAAGATTCTATCACCACTATTGGTGGGTTCTCTCAAGAGATACAAAGGAATAAAGGCAGAAACCGTTGCCCGGGCACTGATTTACAATGGAAAAATGGAGAAAGAAGGAGTATTCGTTATTGATAACAATGGGATGGTTCTCTAAAACACGTACATTTGTGGCAAACAAATTGTAAAAAACAGTTTAAGATGGAAAAGACATCGAACGTAATCCTCATCATTAGCCTTATTGTTTGTGCATTTACATTAAGTTCGGGCAATCCGGTGAACGTTCCCGAACCCAATGATTTTGGTAAAGAGTTGGTCTCTGTTCTTAAAAACCTTGATTCGGCGAATTATTCATCACACTTTGCAATAGCACGCTATCATTACGATACCCTGGTAGCAAGAGTGAACAATGATCCACATATTGATTCGACCGAGAAAAAAGAATTTGAAACAGTCTTTTCGACCAAACAAAAAATAGACACATTACTCATAAAAGCACGAAAAACAGAATCAACCGACTATCAAAGACTCAAAGATTTTGTAAAATATAATATCCCTGACGTCTCGAAAATAGAATTTGTAAGGATGTACTCGACCATAGAAATGAATCAGAGCGTTCCAATCTATGAAATAAAAATGGCATCGGTTTATATTACGAATGGATCAAAATATTATAAAATCACGATTCCTAAAATTATTGTCATAAACGATAAATGGATTATTATCAACATCCACTCGATAGAAGAAGTGAACAAGGAGTTTCAATACATCAATGAAGTCAGAACCGTATTGCACACAAAGGGCACTAAATAGTAGTTGTTAATATCTGTTAATAAATTTCAAGACGCAATTTATTCGATTATAACACTTTTTTTATCAATCGATTACACAAATATTTGAACATTTATTATTCCTTAACAAATTGAAAGAATATAAATTCACCCTATTGTCGATTAAAATTTTATGTTACATTTGCACCTTAATTTAAAGGTTAAAATATTAAATTAATAATATAAATCATTGAATATGAGTTCAGCAGGTTTAATTTTATTCTTTTTACTCGGTTTGATATTGGTAAGTTTTGCCGTTATCGTATCGACTTTGGTTTCACCCAAATCAGAAAACCTCCAAAAACATGAAGCTTACGAGTGCGGTATTCCAACAAGTGGAATAACATGGATTCAGTTTAATGTAGGTTATTATTTATTCGCAATCATCTTCTTAGTTTTCGACGTGGAATCGGTTTTCTTATTTCCATGGGCAGTAGTTATGAAAGAGGTTGGCATGGTAGCATTCGTTGAAATCGTTATATTCTTCGCGATTTTAGGTTTAGGACTTTTGTACGCATGGAAAAAACAAGCATTAAAATGGGAATAGAAAATAAAGAATATAGCGATATCGACCAATTAATGGCTGATATGCAAATAAAAGAAGGAAATGGTGGCTTTTTCATGTCAACCATAGATGATTTAGTTAACTGGGGTCGTAAAAATTCATTATGGCCGTTAACATTTGCAACAAGTTGCTGTGCAATGGAAATGATGGCAGCAGGAGCACCCAAGCATGACTTTTCGCGTTTTGGGATGGAAGTATACAGAGCTTCGCCACGTCAGGCTGATGTTATAGTTGTTGCAGGAACAATTGTTCGAAAAATGGCACCTGTATTGAAACGATTATATGACCAGATGTCCGATCCCAAATATGTTATAGCAATGGGTTCGTGTACCATTTCCGGTGGACCTTTCTACTATAATTCATATTCAGTAGTAAAAGGAGTTGATCAAATAATACCTGTAGATGTTTATATTCCTGGTTGCCCTCCACGTCCGGAAGCATTTTTTGAAGGTGTATTAAAATTGCACGAAAAAATAGAAAGAGAATCGATGTGGGTTAAACGTGAACCAAATAAATTTTTCTTGTAATTACAATTAAAAACGGAACTTGGTTATGACAAACGAAGAATTACAAAAGTGTATAATACAATTAGCACCAGAGGCTAAGATTACAGAAAACAAACAATATCTTATTGCTACAATTCCGGCAACGGATTTACATACAGTAGCAAAAGCGTTGAAAGAATCGACCGATACCCAATTTGATTTTTTATTCAGCTTAACGGGCGTTGATAATAATCCGGCATTAAATGTTACATATCACCTTGAATCAACAACACTACGTCATAAAGTTGTATTAAAAGCAGAAACCACAGATCGTGAAAATCCGGTTCTTGATTCTGTTTGTGATATATGGAAAGCTGCCGAATTACAGGAACGTGAAGTTTATGATTTTTTCGGCGTCAGGTTTAATAACCATCCCGATATGCGTAAATTATTTCTGGATGATGAATGGACTGGATATCCTCTTCGAAAAGATTATATTGATACCATAAATATAGTAGACTTAATTAAATAAAACTACTTACTTCAAACGAACATAGACAAATGGTTGACGCAGATATAAAAGAAAATATAGATAAAGTAGAAGAGTACTTTCTAAATTTGGGTCCACAACACCCTTCTACTCACGGAGTATTACGATTATTAGTAAATTTAAAAGGAGAAGTTGTAACAGACTTGAAACCTTATTGCGGATACATTCACCGTGGAATTGAAAAAATGTGTGAACGTGATACCTATCCTCAAATTATTCATTTAACCGACCGGTTGGACTATCTTTCAGCACATCAAAACAATGAAGCTGTTAGTCTATTGGTTGAAAATGCTCTTGAAATAGAAGTTCCCGAACGTGTAAAATACATTCGTACGATCATGTCGGAACTTACAAGGTTAGCCTCACATCAACTATGGTGGTGTGCTTACGGAATGGATTTAGGAGCAGCAACCACATTCTTTTATGCATTACGCGACCGTGAACACATTCTTGATATTTTTGAAGAAACGTGCGGTGCCCGTCTTTTGTTGAGCTACAATTGTCCGGGTGGCGTTATGTACGATATTCACCCAAATTTTCAAAAACGGGTAAAAGAATTTCTAACCTATTTTAAAAAGAAACTTCCTGAATATAATGAATTACTATCAGGCAATGTTATATTCAAAAACAGATCGCAAGGTGTTGGTATTCTATCAAAAGCAGAAGCGATCTCTTATGGAGTAACAGGACCTTCAGGACGAGGATCTGGATTCTCATGCGATGTTCGTAAATTACATCCATATAGTGCTTACGATAAAGTTCAATTCAAAGAAATTATAAGAACAGGGTGTGATACATACGCACGCTACATGAATCGTATGGACGAAATGTGGGAATCAATTTCGATTATTGAACAATTAATAGATAATATCCCTGATGGCGACTATGCCGTTAAAATGAAACCTATTATCAAATTACCAGAAGGCGAATATTATCAAAGAGTTGAATCTAGTCGAGGTGAATTTGGTATTTATGTTGTAAGTCGTGGTGAAAAGAATCCTTATAGAATAAAATTCCGTTCACCAAACTTTGCAAATCTTTCAGCATTAGATTTAATGTGCAGAGACCAGAAAATTGCTGACTTAATAGCAATCATGGGGTCGCTTGATTTAGTAATTCCAGATATTGACCGTTAAAATTTCGAGATATGTTTTTATACGATTTTTCAGAATTAACATCAAAAATACATGCAGGCATTGCAGGTTCGTGTGGCGAAGGTTTGCTAACCACAACAATAGAAATGGCGATTGTCGGTATTGTCTTTTTACTATTTTATGCTTTATTAGGATTATTCCTTGTGTATATGGAACGTAAAGTCTGTGCATTCATGCAATGTCGTTTAGGTCCAAACAGGGTTGGTCCCTGGGGACTGTTACAATGTATTGCCGACTTTATAAAACTCTTGATGAAAGAGATTATAATGATAAAAAATGCAGACCAATTTTTATTTAATGTTGCACCATTTATTGTCATTATCGTATCATTTTTAACACTTGGATCTATTCCTTTTGCAAAAGGACTCCATGCCATGGATTTTGACATAGGCATTTTATATATAACAGCAGTGTCATCGTTGAGTGTCATTGGAGTTTTATTAGCAGGATGGTCAAGCAACAACAAATACTCATTAATCGGAGCATTACGTAGTGGTGCACAAATTGTCAGCTATGAACTTTCAGTAGGGCTTTCACTTATGACCATCATCGTTTTAGCAGGCACAATGCAATTCTCGGAAGTTGTAAACGGACAAGCTGATTTATGGTTCATCTTCAAAGGACACGTACCAGCTATCATTGCATTTTTAATTTTTATTGTCGCAGGTACTGCAGAAACAAACAGAGGTCCTTTCGACTTAGCCGAAGCAGAATCAGAGTTAACAGCGGGATTTCACACAGAATATTCAGGTATAAAATTCGCACTGTTTTATCTATCGGAATATATGAATATGTTTGTTATTGCATCAATAGCCGCAACAGTATTCTTTGGTGGATGGATGCCTCTTCATATTCCAGGACTAATAGCTTTCAATCACGTCATGGATTTCATTCCTCCATTTGTTTGGTTCTTTGGTAAAGCACTGACAGTCGTAACCATCATAATGTGGTTCAAATGGACTTTCCCTCGCTTAAGAATTGATCAATTATTAACACTCGAATGGAAATTTTTATTACCTATAAACTTGGTTAATATATTGTTAATGACCTTGTGCGTTTTAAACCACTGGTATTTCTAATAACTAAAAAAAGAAAAAAGAAGAATCATGAATGCTATAGCAGAATATTTTTCCGAATTATTCAAAGGAATAAAGACATTAGTAACGGGGATGAAAGTCACCGGATATTACTTTGTTCATCCAAAGGAAATCGTTACCCAACAATATCCTGATAATCGAGATACATTAAAAATGTTTGACCGTTTCAAAGGCGAAGTTGTTATGCCTCATAATGGGAAAAACGAGCACAAATGTACCGGTTGTGGAATTTGTGAAATGAATTGTCCAAACGGATCAATCGAGGTTGTTTCGAAATGGGAAATCATTGATGAAAAGAAAAAGAAGGCTATCGACAAACATATTTACCACATGGGAATGTGTACATTCTGTGGACTTTGCGTTAAAACCTGTCCATCAAAAGCATTAGCATTCGCTCAAGGTTATGAACATTCTGTAGAAAAACGTTCAGAATTGACCAAGATATTAAACAGACCAGGTTCAGTATTAACTAAAGAAGTAAAAGAATAGACCATGAATGTTATAATGTTTTACCTTTTATCAGCAGTAATCCTCGGTTGTGCCGTATTAAGTGTTACAACAAGAAGGATACTAAGAGCAGCTACGTATCTCCTATTTGTATTAATCGCAACAGCTGGAATGTACTTTTTATTGGAAGTATTTTTCTTGGGAGCTGTTCAGTTGATGTTATATGCAGGCGGTATTGTCATACTAATTGTATTCTCAATACTGTTAACACATAATATTGATCACAAATTCGAAAAACTAACGTTTAAGAAAAAGCTTTTTTCAGGCTTGGCGGCAGCTATTGGTGCTGTTGTTTGTCTATTGGCAATAAATCAAAACACGTTCACAACAGCACAAACACAAGCTGTTCCATCTACAATAAGGAACTTTGGTTTACAATTACTTAGCTATGGCAATTACGGATATGTTCTCCCATTCGAAGTTATTTCAATTTTGTTGCTGGCAGCAATGGTAGCAGCTATAATGATTGCAAAAAAATAAAACACAGAAATTATGATTGACGGAATTCCAATGCAGCATTTTTTAATCGTAAGCACGTTGATGTTTTTCATCGGTGTGTATGGATTTTTAGTACGCAGAAATCTTATTACGATTCTTATGTCGACCGAATTAATATTAAATGCGGTGTGCATAAACTTTGTAGTGTTCAATAAATATTTATATCCAAACATGTTACAAGGATATATGTTTATGCTTTTTATAGTTGCAATAGCAGCAGCCGAAGCAGCAGTTGCAATTGCTATCATCATTAACTTATATCGCCGATATAAGTCTATAAATGTTGAGAATGTAAACGAAATGAAGTACTAAAAACTAAGAATTAAAACTATGGATTACAGATACACCTTAGCTATTTTATTGATTCCCTTCTTCCTTTTTGTATTGATTGGGTTGACAGGACATAAAATGAAACCAGTTGTCGCAGGTCTCATCGGCACTGTTGGTTTAGGAATTTCATTTTTATTATCGTGCTATACAGCTTTTTTGTACTTTTTTAAAGTAGGGACTGCTGAAGGTGTTTACGGTAAAGTTATAGCAATGAATACAACATGGCTTCAACTAACCGACAAATTACATATTGACTTAGGTATTCTTCTTGATCCTATTTCTGTAATGATGCTTGTTGTTGTAACAACCGTTTCATTCATGGTTCATATTTATAGTCTTGGATACATGGAGGGTGAAAAAGGATTCCAAAGATTTTTTGCATTTCTATCGCTCTTTACCTTTTCGATGTTAGGACTCGTTATCGCAACCAATCTTTTCCAAATGTATATTTTCTGGGAATTAGTGGGACTTTCTTCTTACTTGTTAATCGGATTCTATTATCAAAAACCATCGGCAGTTTCTGCATCTAAAAAAGCATTTATTGTAACTCGTTTTGCCGATCTAGGTTTTTTAACAGGTATTTTGATGCTTTCATACTTTACGGGAACATTTGATTTCATTTCATTAACAGATATACACGGACCAGCAATAACAATGCCGGCAGGTGCAACTTTTATGGGACTATCACTTCTTAGCTGGGCATTGATTTTAATATTTATGGGAGGAGCCGGCAAATCGGCAATGTTCCCATTACATATTTGGTTACCCGATGCAATGGAAGGTCCAACACCCGTTTCTGCATTAATTCATGCAGCTACCATGGTTGTTGCCGGAGTCTATCTTGTTGCAAGACTATTCCCTGTGTATGCTTTAGCAGCTCCCGATGCATTAACGGTTGTTATGTATGTGGGTGCATTCTCTTCATTATTTGCAGCAATTATAGCATGTACACAATATGACATAAAGCGGGTACTCGCCTATTCCACCATGTCACAAATAGGCTATATGATGTTTGCTTTAGGTGTTTCGAAATATGGTGATGAACAAGGTTTAGGCTTCATGGCATCTATGTTCCACTTGTTTACCCACGCTATGTTCAAAGCTTTATTATTCTTAGGTGCAGGATCAATTATTCATGCCGTTCACAGCAATAGTATGGAAGATATGGGCGGATTAAGAAAATATATGCCAATAACCTTTATAACCTTCACCATTGCATGGTTAGCTATCTGCGGTTTCCCCGGACTTTCAGGATTTTTCAGCAAAGATGAAATACTTGTAGCTGCATACGATCACAATAAATTGATATTTTATGTAGCTGTATTTGTAGCCGGACTAACAGCATTTTACATGTCTCGTTTATACTTTAATGTTTTCTTTGGCAAACAAACTCATTACCATCATGAACCACATGAATCGCCTCTGACAATGAGCATTCCTTTATTAATTTTAGCTACCATAACCTTATTTGCAGGATATGTACCATTCAATAATTTAGTAACATCAGACGGAAAAGCATTCGAAGCTATTTTCCATTGGAATATTGCAATTCCTGTTACCTTATTCGCTTTCTGCGGAATAGGATTAGCATTTATAATGTATTACAAAGAAACATTGATTCCCGAAAAAGTTTCAAAAGGATTCAAAGGATTCTATACAGCTGCATTCCACAAATTCTATATGGATGAAGTTTATTTATTTGTTACAAAGAAAATATTATTTAATATCGTTTCACAATCGGTTGCTTGGTTCGACAGGCACATTGTTGACGCAACCATGAACGGCATTGCATCTGTTACTGTATTTGCATCAAATTCTATCAAAGGATTACAATCGGGACAATTACAAAAATATGGGTTTGTATTCGTTTCGAGTGCAATATTGCTCGCAACAATATTTATATTATTGTGGGCTAGATAAATAAGGTTATAAAGAATTAATTTACATACATTATGGATATTTTAAGTTTATTTGTTGTAGTACCGGTTTTAACAATTATAGGTATTCTCTTTACCAAAGGTTTGAAAGGAACACGAGTGATTTCGGCGGTTGGTATGGGAGTTCAGTTGCTAATGGCGTTCAATCTGCTTTTCAAATATCTTGGAGAACGAAAAGCCGGGAATCTTGCTGAAATGGTATTTGTAAAATCTCATATATGGTATCAAAGCTTAAACATTCACTATACGGTTGGTGTTGATGGTATTGCTGTTGCAATGATTATGCTGACCTCAATTGTTCTTTTCGCAGGAGTTTTTGCTTCGTGGATGACAAAAGAACTACCCCGTGAGTTCTTTATATCTCTTATCTTATTATCAACAGGCGTGTTTGGGTTCTTTATTTCAATTGATCTTTTCACGATGTTTTTGTTCTATGAATTAGCGGTAATACCAATGTACTTACTAATCGGCATCTGGGGGACAGGTCCAAAAGAATACTCAGCAATGAAACTGACACTGATGTTAATGGGAGGCTCTGCCCTACTCATTCTAGGTCTGTTAGGTATTTATTTTAATTCAGCACCAAACGGCGGACAATTAACATTCAACATTCTTGAAATTGCAAAAGTTCACATACCGGTAGCAACACAAAAATTCTTTTTCCCATTCCTTTTTGTTGGTTTCGGAGTACTTGGAGCTCTTTTCCCATTCCACACATGGTCGCCCGACGGTCATGCTTCAGCACCTACAGCAGTGTCAATGTTACATGCCGGTGTATTAATGAAACTGGGAGGTTATGGTATTTTACGCGTTGCAATGTTTTTGTTACCTGACGCAGCAGTAGAGATGGGATGGATTTTCTTAATTTTAACAACAACAAGTGTTGTTTACGGAGCATTCGGTGCTATCTGGCAAAAAGACTTAAAATATATCAATGCTTATTCATCGGTTTCACACTGCGGGATGGTAATTTTCGCATTGTTAATGATGAACAAAACAGCTATGGATGGAGCAATACTTCAAATGCTTTCACATGGATTGATGACTGCTCTTTTCTTCGCGTTAATTGGAATGATATACGGACGTACTCACACTCGTAATATTCACGAAATGGGAGGCTTGATGAAAGTGATCCCATTTCTGTCTGTTGTTTACGTTATTGCGGGTATGGCATCACTAGGTTTACCGGGTTTGAGCGGGTTTGTTGCTGAAATGACCATATTTGTTGGTTCATTCCAAAATATCGATACATTCCACAGAGTTTGTACAATTATAGCAACCACATCAATAGTTGTTACAGCAGTTTACATTTTACGTGTTGTGGGAATCTTATTATACGGACCTATTAAAAATTTGCACTTTGAAGAATTGCTTGATGCCGCCTGGTATGAAAAAGTTTCATTACTGACATTACTTATCGCTATTTTTGCAATAGGATTGGCTCCATTCTGGTTATCGAATATGATTCAAGACAGCTTAGTTCCAATTGTAGCAAAATTAAGCGTATTAGCTCATTAATATTAAAGTAAGAATAAACGATAGTAAATTATAAATTGTGATACTATGAATTTCGAAAATTTTCTTTTAATGCGTCAAGAACTGGTACTTATCGGGATAGTACTTATTGTTTTGATTGCAGAAATATTTACTAATAAAGACCAAAAAGGAATAATTACACCTTTGGCTATTGCGTTGTTTGCAATTCATACAATTATTGGATTTTTACCAATAGCAGAAGGCTCGCTGTTTGGTGGTATGTATAACACGAGTGCAATAATAAACACGATGAAAAATGTTTTGAATATCGGAGTGTTAATCATCCTTATTCAATCATCAAGCTGGCTTAATCAGGAGATTCAAAAAGTCAAAGTCAGTGAATTCTACATTGTTCTACTCAGCACTTTGGTCGGAATGTATTATATGATTTCAGCAGGCGATTTTCTGATGTTCTACATTGGTTTGGAAACAGCCACTATTCCTTTGGCAGCATTAACAGCTTTCGATCGTTATAAAAACAAATCTGCAGAAGCAGGTATTAAATTAATTTTATCATCAGCTCTGTCATCGGGAGTACTATTGTACGGAATATCGATGATCTACGGGACAACAGGTTCGGTATACTTTAAAGATGTTGCACCATTAATCACATCAACCAATGCATTACAAATACTTGCCATCATATTTTTCTTTGCCGGTATGGCTTTCAAAATTTCGCTAGTACCATTCCACCTTTGGACTGCCGACGTATATGAAGGTGCTCCGATTAGTATCACTTCGTATCTTTCCGTTATTTCAAAAGGTGCTGCGGTGTTTATTTTAACCATCATTATGTTTACCGTATTCAAAGTTGTTGCTCCTATGTGGCAGGATATTGTTTGGGTTGTTGCAATTATGACAATGACGGTTGGTAACCTTTTTGCTCTTCGTCAAAAAAACATGAAACGTTTCCTTGCCTTCTCTTCTATAGCACAAGCCGGTTTTATTATTCTTGGTATTCTCTCTGGGACTCAAATGGGAATGGCAACGGTAGTTTATTATGTTCTTGTATATATTTTCTCGAATCTTGCAGCGTTTGGCGTTGTTTCGGTTATTTCTACAATGACTGGTAAAGAAACAATGGACGATTACGACGGTTTGTACAAAACAAATCCAAAACTTAGCTGGGCGTTGACTTTAGCATTATTCTCACTTGCCGGTATTCCTCCTGTTGCCGGATTTTTCGGAAAATTCTTCTTATTTACCGCTGCTGCTGAAAAACATTTCTACTGGATAATTCTTATTGCGGTATTAAATACAATCATTTCTTTATACTATTACCTATTGCCTGTAAAAGCAATGTTTATCAATAAAAATGAAACACCAATCGAAACATTCAAATCGGATGATATGTCAAAGATTGGAATCATAATTTGTCTGGTAGGTATGACAGTAATAGGATTCGCAAGTCAGATCTTCGAATCGATTTTGAAAATTTGTTTCGGTGTATAATTTTAAAAAATAAAGATATGGCAATCACAAACGGAAAACATATTGTTAGCGAAATAGACGGTATTCGTTGCACAATTGTTGAAGACAAAGCCAACAAAGACAGAGTTGAGTTTCTGAAACAATTGCTTACATTCAATAAATTTGAAGTAAAAGTAATGGAAAACCCTAAAAAAGCTGAAGATGAACCTTCGTCATTTACGGTTGGTGTTACCGATATTGTTTTCAATCCGGTTATCGCTGTTTACGAAAAATCATTGTTTACCCGCTTTGGTCGCGTGGTTACGCCAAACTACTGGAATCAAAAAACTGAAAACGTTAGTGTTCCTTATTGGACAATAGGTTTCGATATTATGGATATTTATCGCGATGAATGTGTCAGATAATCTAAATGATATTTTAAACAAAAAACGCTGTCAAAATACATTGACAGCGTTTTTTGTTTATAGGACATTACCAAACAAGACTTACATCAAAGAATGACCGTTTGTTTCTCGGCTATTCGCCCACCCTATTGCCAAACTCTTTGGGAAAGCCAAAGATGCTCACAAGCAAATAGTACGTTGCTTTATAAACCGGTAGCTCGTTGTATTGTGCCATATTATGAATAGACCTATAACTTTGTAGTGCCACCCGCTATCGGATTGTAGTGCCTGCCACTATCGTCCGATAGCGGGTGACGCTACCGGACGATAGCGTTTGAGGCTACAACACAGTCAATACTTTCGAATGTAACTGTTCGAGTTGTAAGTTGGCTTGCAACCTCCATAGTAAATAGTCATGCAACAAGTGCCAGAGCACAATCATCAATTCGTTACCTCGTCGTCGGCATCCTCCGTGATGCTATATTTTAAGTTTTCGAAAGGAATTGTTATGTTTGTAGTCTTGTCTAAACCAAAAATTAAAAATAAATTAGATTAGCTTAGCGAGCCCCAGTAATTACTTTTTTCTAAAAAAATAAACGTATCATTTTTGAGTTCTATCTTTTAAATGTACATTGCATTGATTTTCGATTGGATCGAATAGTTTTAATATATTATAAACCTAAGCATCATGACATTATTCCCAATTATCGGCATTTTAATCGTAGCAATCCTTTTATCAGGATTACGGATTGCACAAGAGTATGAACGTTCGATTATATTTAGACTTGGACGTTTTCAAACAGTAAAAGGACCTGGTCTCTATTGGATAATTCCAATTATTGAAACACAACAACGTGTTGACATCAGGACAAAAACCGTTGATCTTGAACAACAAGAAACAATTACAAAAGATAGCGTAACCATAAAGGTTAATGCTGTCCTTTGGTTTAAAATAACAAATCCCCAAAATGCAATTATTCAAGTAGCTGATTACAATAAAGCTGTTTATCAATTTTCGGTGACAGCATTGCGAAATATTATCGGACAACATACGCTTGATGAGGTTTTACGAGAACGAGAACAAATAAATGGAACTCTTCAGAAAATTGTTGATTCGGCAACCGAACCGTGGGGCATTAAAATTGAAATGGTTGAAATGAAAGATGTTGAAATTCCAGAAGCAATGCAACGAGCTATGGCTCGTGAAGCCGAAGCTATTAGAGAAAAAAGGGCACGAATCGTTAAAGCTGAGGCTGAATTAGAAGCTTCAATAAAACTGACACAAGGAGCTAAAGAAATGGAAGGAAGTCCTATAGCTCTTGAATTAAGACGGATGCAAATGTTATCGGAAATCGGAATTGATAACAATACAACAACAATAGTTCTTGTACCTTCTGAATTCACAAATGCAGCAAGAAGTTTTACGGAACTTGTATCTAAAAAAGAAAATAAATAAATACGTATACGTTTATTTTAGTTAAATTAAGAACCCTGCCTTTACCTCAAAAGAAGAATTTGTATAATACCATTAAGATCCAACGAAATTATATTAAGATGAAAAACATAAAATTTTTACACATCCTTTTAGTCCTTTTTTGTGCGGGTATATTTGTTATAAGTTGCAAAAAAGATTCCACCAGTACTAAAACAAATACAGCTTCGGAAGTCGACAAATTTATCTGGTATAATTTGTCATACTATTATTTGTGGGCAGATAGTGTACCCAAATTAACATCATCATACTTCAGCAACGATACCAATAAACTGAATACCTTTTTAGCCACCTACACCGATCCATCAAAACTATTCTCCGATTTACTCTATAAATATGGAAGCGTCGATCGGTTTTCGTGGATAGAAGAAGATTCGTCAACCCTTCAGAATGAATTAAAAGGTGTAACCAAATCTATGGGTTTCGATTATGGATTAGCATTGTTGAGTGATAATAGTTCAATCATGGGTGTTGTACATTATGTCTTAAAAGGTTCTCCGGCCGAAAGTGCAGGACTGAAACGAGGCGATTTATTCACAAAAGTAAATGGACAACAGTTAACAAAAAGTAACTATTCATCGTTGCTATCAAATACGACCTATAATCTAACCCTTGCTTATATAACAAACAATACATTATATACCAGTACAACAACCGCTACAATGACAGCTGTGGAAGTTTCTGAAAACCCCATTCTCTTCGATTCGATTTATACCATTTCAGGAAATAAAATAGCCTATTTGGTATATAATGGTTTTTATTCTGACTATGATAACCAATTAAATACTGTTTTTGCAAGCTTTAAATCACAAGGTGTAAATAATCTTATACTCGATCTCCGATATAATGGAGGAGGTGCAATCACGACAGCTAATAAACTGGCTAGTATGATTTACGGAACATATACCGACAAAACATTTATAAATACACAATATAATAGTTATCTGCAAAACTATTATACAACGCAATATGGTAGTAATGCATTGAAATATAATTTCACCAATACAACAGGAACCTCTACCATCAATACATTGAATTTATCGAAGCTCTATGTTTTAACATCAGGAGGGACAGCCTCTGCAAGCGAATTAATTATTAATGGATTAAGACCTTATATACCTGTTTATATAATAGGCGATACAACCTATGGTAAAAATGTGGGATCAATCACCATTACCGACACAAAAAAATCGGCATGGGCAATGCAACCTATTGTTGTACGAATGACAAATAGTTTGGGGAAATCGGATTACACCAAAGGCTTTGCGCCAAACGACGTGGTACTTGAAGATATTACCAACCTAATAGCATTAGGAAATACCTCTGAACCATTGTTACAAAAAGCAATCGGAAACATTTCGGGAACAATAGCTACAAAAGCAATGACTATAACAAAATCGGTTCAAATGCGAATTCATCAGTTTACCGACCGAAAGGATATGATACCACACATGAAAGAAATGTATCTTCCTTCCAAATCATTTATGAACAAACAATAAATAGACACAAGTATACCGATTTTTATATCGGTTCACCACGATTAATAAAAACAATCATAACATAATAATTGAAGAAATATTTTCAATAAAAACGTGTACATTTGTTTTCGGTTTTGCACGAACGAATAAACATAAAGATATTCTTCTATAGCAAGATACAAAAAAGATATTTATTCATACTTAATAGAAAAAATCATGGCAAAAAAAGCTTTATTAATGATTCTTGATGGTTGGGGAATCGGCAACAAATCGGCATCAGATGTAATTTACTCAACACCAACACCAAATATTGACTCGTTAAATGCAAAATATCCACATTCAGAATTACTCACCTCAGGCGAAAGTGTCGGACTTCCTGATGGTCAAATGGGAAACTCTGAAGTTGGACACCTCAATATTGGTGCTGGTCGTATTGTTTATCAAGACCTTGTTAAAATCAACATCGCATGTCGCGATAATAGCATTCTGAAAAACGAAGAAATAGTAAAAGCATATACCTATGCAAAACAAAACAACAAACAAGTTCATTTACTAGGATTAGTTTCCGAAGGCGGAGTCCATAGTTCTCTCGATCATTTATTTAAACTTACAGATATTTCAAAACAATATGGCATAGACAAAACTTTTGTTCATTGTTTTATGGACGGAAGAGACACCGATCCCAAAAGCGGTAAAGGATATGTTCAACAATTGATCGATCATCTTAAAACATCATCCGGAACCATTGCAAGTGTTTCCGGACGGTTTTATGGAATGGATCGAGACAAACGCTGGGAACGAGTTAAAGTATGCTATGATGTAATGGTTAAAGGCAAAGGAACTCCGGTGAAAGATGTGATTACTGCAATTCAAGACTCATACAATGACGGAGTTACCGATGAATTTATAAAACCAATTGTACATGTTGATGCACAAGGGAATCCCGTAGGATTGATTAAAGAAGGTGACGTTATCATATTCTTCAACTTCCGTAACGACCGTGCAAAAGAATTAACCATAGTTCTTACGCAAGATGAATTATTACAAAAAGCTCGTCAGGCAACTGATATGTCGCCCGAAGCATCTGTTGCAATCAACGAAATGAAAACAATGCCATTGTATTATTGCACAATCACACCTTACGATGATAAATTTAAAGGACTTCATATTTTATTTGACAAAGACAACGTTGCCGAAACAATAGGCGAAGTTATTGCAACAGCCGGATTAAAACAATTGCGTATTGCAGAAACAGAAAAATATGCACATGTAACATTCTTCTTTTCAGGAGGTCGCGAACAAGAATTTGCCGGAGAAAAACGAATTCTAATTCCTTCTCCAAAAGTAGCAACATACGATTTACAACCAGAAATGAGTGCACCTCAGGTTGCAGACGCTGTGGTAAAAGAAATAAATGCACAATCAGTTGATTTTATTGCCCTCAATTTTGCAAACGGTGATATGGTTGGTCACACAGGTGTTTATTCAGCTATTCAAAAGGCTGTAACAACTGTTGATACATGCGTTGGAAAAGTTGTTACAGCAGCAAAAGCAAATGGTTATACTGTTATAATAATTGCCGACCATGGAAATGCTGATTATGCAGTTAATGCTGATGGAAGTGCAAATACAGCTCATTCTACCAATCCTGTTCCATGTATTTTAATTTCAGATGAATATAAAACAATTAAAAACGGCGTTTTGGCCGACGTTGCACCTACTATCCTAAAAATAATGGGAGTTACAATTCCAAAAGCAATGACTGGAACTATTTTGGTCTAAAATCAAGACAGAAATGAATCAAAATGCCTCGATTATGTCGGGGCATTCTTTTTATATTTGACAAGTATTTAAATGTTGTTAAAATATATAACTTAGAAATATACAGATGAAATACTTTTTAATCATACTAATGGCAATTTCCTATTTCTCAGGTTATAGTCAAAACTTTATACAAAAGAATGGACGTCTGCAACTAAAAGGAAAGCAACTCTGCAATAAAAATGGTAAACCTATTCAATTAAAAGGCTTTAGTACCTTTGGCATTTCATATCGTCCTGAATGCATTACCTATGATGCATTAAAATCTATAAAAGAATTTTGGGGAGCAAACCTCATTCGTGCAACAGTTTATGACGACGATTTCAGTAACAATCTCAATTACAATCAAAATCCGACATTTAATAAAGCAATGGTCGATAGTATTGTAGAATGGTCTGAGCAACTAGGATTATATTGTATCATCGACTGGCATATTCTACGTCAAGGAAATCCCAATGCCAAAGTTCATGCAGGAGCTGATGCTTTTTTTAAAGAAATGACATCAAAATATGCAAGAAAGACTCATATATTATATGAAATATGCAATGAACCAAGTGGCAAAGATGTCAACTGGGATACCATTGCCAATTATGCAAACCGGATAATTCCTATCATTCACAAAAATGCACCAAGAGCCGTGATTATTATTGGGACTCCACATTGGTGTCAATCTATTGATTTGGTTAATCCATCGAAGCTTGTCGATACCTTTAATGTTTTATATTCATTTCATTTTTATGCAACAACCCATTTCCGCTTGATACCAATGTTTACACAACAAATACATCGCATCCCTGTTTTTGTAACCGAATGGGGACCATGCGAAAGTTCGGGCGATGGCAATATCAATTTCGACGCAACCGAGCAATATCTCAATGCAATGCAAAAGCATGGATTAAATGGAGATACTGTATCTGTAAGCTGGTGCAACTTTAGTTATGGAGATAAAAAAGAAGCTGCATCGGTTCTGAAACCTTTTAGCTGTGATAAAAAGCAATGGGATAACATGACTCCAACAGGATTGTTTGTGAGAGACTATATGCTAAAGCCATAACAGTCTAAATTTCGCACCACTCTACCCCATTAAAGACATTCCAGAATTCAGTCTTTGGAGGAATATCCAAATACGGATACCTAATTTTTGAAAGATACAACCCTTGAGGATAAGCAGTATTCTGAATTTTTGTTCGCTGTTTTGTAATCAATAAATTTTCAAATTCATCAACCGAAAGTTTACCATTTCCGACATCTAATAATTTACCAATAACAATCCGAATCATCCCTTTAAGAAACCTATTTGCCGAAATCTCAAATTTCAATCTATTACCCTGTTTATTAACAAAAATACGAATTCCAGTAATAGTACAAATCGTTGTATTATGCCTTTCTGGAGTAAAACAAAACGCCTCAAAATCAGTATATTTTAACAATAATTCTGATGCCAGTTTCATAGTACTAAAATGTAATTCTGAATATTCATAAAAAGAACTCAATGTATGAATGTATGGATCTTTAACCGTATGAATAAAATAAGTATACGTCCGTTCTATAGCATCAAAACGCGAATGTTCGTTACCATTTTTCATTTGAAAGACATCATATACAACAATATCAAAAGGTAATGTTTTTTCTAACCTATAAATAAGATCAAATTCAAAAGGAGAAGCAACATCAAAATGCACAAAGTATTGACAAGCATGCACTAAAGAATCAGTTCGACCACATCCAACACAAATAATCTTTTGTTTAAAAATCAGACTTAATGAATTTTCTAATTGCTCTTGAACACTAATAGCCGAAATCTGACGTTGCCAACCTCTATAATTACCTCCATTATAAGCTAAATGCAAAAAATACCTCATTTGTTTTCTTGCAAATATAAAGAAATCATTCTGTAAAGATAAATTATTCAACTTTATAAATATTTAAATATCATATAATCAAACAAATAAAACTTTTATTAAAAATAATGATTAAAAAAGTTAAAAAAGAGTTGTGAATGGATAAAAAGTATGTATCTTTGCAATCCCAAAATATGGGGACGTTCATTGTAAATAAAGGCTTAAAAAGAAATAATAAATAAC
>Ga0302288_1000905_pt1 | contig 21224 bp, 24 predicted proteins | sample III_Fen_N1_1_FD_194549 | JGI IMG/M metagenome (GOLD analysis project Ga0302288, IMG submission 194549) | Peat permafrost microbial communities from Stordalen Mire near Abisko, Sweden - III_Fen_N1_1 | ecosystem: Environmental > Terrestrial > Soil > Wetlands > Permafrost | place: Sweden: Abisko...
AAAGAAAAATATACGATTGTGATTGTAACTCACAACATGCAACAAGCAGCGCGTATCAGCGATAACACCGCTTTTTTCTACCTGGGCGAACTGATCGAATACGATAAAACCAAGAAGATTTTCACCAATCCGGATAAAAAACAAACCGAAGATTACATTACCGGAAGGTTTGGGTAGGAAACTTAGCCTCCCCTAACCCCTCCGTAGGAGGGGAATTAAGACTTCAAGGCTCGGGGACTTATGTTTTAAGGAATGGATAATTTCAAATTTATAGTAAAAACTTAATAAATGCCGGTTCTTTAAGCCCCCTCTTTCGGAGGGGGTTTGGGGGAGGCCTCCTCTTATGGAAAACAGAATATTCGATTCGGAACTTGAAAAACTGGAGCACAAAGTGGTGCAGATGTGTTCTCAGGTGAATCAACAAATAAACGATGCGCTTACCGCATTAAAAAATTACGATCTGAAGCTGGCCAAAAAAGTGATCAACGACGACCAGGACATCAATACGCTTGATGTAAAAATCGACAAGCTTTGCCAGAAGATCTTTGCCTTGCAGCAACCCGTTGCATCCGACCTGCGCTACATTCTTTCGGCCCTGAAAATTAACAACGATTTGGAACGGGTTGGAGACCACGCCGTGAGTATAGCCAAACGCATTGAACCACTCGAAGAATACCGAACGCTGGTTACCGAGCTGGGTGTTGACAGTATTGCCCGGATAACTTCACTGCTTTTTGCCGATGTTCTGGAATTGGTTAAAACGCACAACCTGGAATATTGCCAGGCCATTTATCGTCAGTCGGCCACCTTGAAAGAGGGTTGCGAGGCCATTGCTGCGCGAATTCTTTCTGAAATGATGCATAAGTCGGAGGTTGTTGTTGTTGCATCGAATATACTGATCATCGTTAACCTCATTGAGCGTATTGCCGGTTATTCCGACAACATTGCCGAGTCGATCACCTTTGTGGTTAAAGGTGAGATTGTCAAGCACCGAAAGAACATGCAGAGATCAGGCGATTAAGTATCCGATCATTTCAAAAGATCGGATACTTAATCGGCAGTCGCCAGCCAGAACCGGAATCTGCCCCTTTACAGTTTGTCAAATGCGTGTTTATGGAGGGGTTAATTTGGCGTATGCCCAGCCATTTCCCCCGCATCCTTTGCATAAAGTAATGGGGTTCCCGTTTTTCACACCGCTACCATTGCATGCCTGGCAGAAGTCAAAAGGTGCTGGTACAAAGACACGTCCTGCACCACTGCATCCGGTACAGGCTTCATCTTGAAATCGGCCACTGCCATTACATCCATTGCACATTTTCTTTTCATATTGTGTCACATTTGAGCCTCCATTATCCGGAGGAATAACAACCGGAGGTTGTCGGAGATAGAAAAAAGCGGCAACAATTATTATTACAAGAATTAAAAGACCAGTGCCGCGCGATTTTCGGCTGTTAGTGGCTTGAACATTTGTTTCTCCCATAGAATTGAGTGATTTTAATTATTGTTGTTGATTGTCAGTGATAAAATTATAAAATAATTTGATTTCGTGTTATTCAATTCGATAGTTACTCTGAAATCGTGGATTATAACCGATGGTTGCAGGTGCAGTTTTTAAATTGGAACCGACTGGGGTAGAAACAACAACCCCCGGTTGAGCGTTAGCGACAACCGGGGGTATTGTGTGTGGTCAATTCACAAACAGCCTTCGGCAAATGCTATTTAGCCTTTGGGGTTTTGGCAGCCTGTGCCGAATCGTCAACCTCGAAGCCCCATTCGGCCAGGCGTTTGGGGTTTTTCTGGTTCAGGGCTTTGAGCAGGTTACGGCTTGCAGTTACAGCCTCCTTTATCGCAGGCGTGTAAAGGTCGCGTTCGCGGTAAGCCTTTTCCATCTGGCTCTTGTACTCTTCGGCCTCCTTCTGCTTGTCCAAAGCCTGTTCAATGGTTGGGCCCACTACCAACCACGATATGGCATCAAGGTTTGTTAGTGGCGAAGCCTCTCCTACTTCCTGATGTTTCTGATAAACTTTTGATGCAAGTGTGAGCATCTCTTCCACATTTTGGGAAATAACAATTCTTCCTGCTGTTCTGGCCATAATTACTTCTTTTTTAATTGGTTAATAATTAAATTTAATTCGATGTTACTATATCAACAAGCTATTAAGTATTTAATTTTCAGGAATTGCAATTGCCATAATGCCATTATGAATGGTTATAACGCCAAATGCAATATGAATAACGCCGTTATGAATACGAAAATGGCGTTATGAATATTAATAATGCCGTTATAAGTATTAATAATGCCATTATGAGTATTAATAACGCCGTTATAAGTATTCATGGAGGCATATGATAAGCCCTTGGGCTGGTGCGGATTTGTATCTGTGCGTTCCCGTTAGCGACGAGTTATATCCAGAGTTGGTTGGAACTAAAGAAGATTTCATCCTTCGAAAAAGAATGGAATCCTTTAACATTCTTAGTGTTTTACCAATAGTTTTTCGGTAATTACTTCCTTCCCAATTTTAGCACGGACAACATAAACGCCATCCTGCCACCCTTGGGTGTTGAGCTTATAAGTTTTGTCTTTCAGTTTTGTTGTTTTGGTTTTTAACAATTGCCCCGGGCTGTAAACTTCCAATTCCCATTCGGGGGCTATCGCTGCTTTTTCTCCTGAGGTACTGGCTAGCTCAACAGTGGCTTCGCTGGTGGCTGGGTTGGGTGTAATCACAATCATCGGTCCAATGCCTGTTCCAATAAACCCTGTACGCCATAAATAGCTGCTCCAGCCACAAGAATTCTCTACGCGAACCCTAACATCAAAGTATTTCGTTATGCCGTTGGGATTCGATGCTGTTCTTACGGTAATTAAATTCGTTCCTTGTCCCGATAATATTGTTCCTCCACCAACCTGCCATTCGTAGTTGGTTACACCCTCAATTGTTGGAGGGTAAACGTTGAACTCATAGATTGAATTTTGGCCAAATTCCATTCCATTAGCGCCAAAACCGTTAATGTATGTAGGAGTTGATGGAGAACCTAACCAAACGGTTTTACGTTCCAAAGTAGCATTGCCATTGTAATGAATTGTTGCTTCAATCCAACCGGAGCCAGTTCCATTAGCTATAAATGTTTTGGGATTACCTGGTTGATTATCAAAGGTTATATTAGAACTTTTGTCCCAAGTGACGGTAGCTCCTGCCGGTAAGTTAGGCACATTAAAAGAGGCTCCTGATGAGCAAATAAGGGAACCGCCATTGATTTCAGCACAAGTGGACATGACGGGTTCAATCCCCAAAGTTGCCCAGTTAAAAATATTAAATGTGTGGTTACTAGTTGTAGGGTGAAGATTTGTTATATTATAATAAGAATTATTTGCAGAACTATTACCCCATCCCCAATTACAGTGAAAATTATCATTGGCATCATACCCATCAATAACCCAGGCATGACCTACATCTGTTTGCGATGTCCCAGTTAAACCTTCATAAACAATAGGTCTACCTATGCTAAGTTCTTCTTTAAGTCTAGTTGTCCATGTACTCGTTGGCGTATATGTAGATGATGATATTTGAGTTACACTATTCTTCATTCCAAAATTACTAATTAATTTATTCATTGCGGCATAGGTATCTCCAGAAGATGCTGTGTCTCCAAATTGTGTCTGAGCCGCAATAGCACAATCATAAATTAATTTTGCATTGTAGTTATCAGGAGTGGAGAGACCCATGTTTCCCCATGAATAATTTGATAGAGTAAGGTCTACTGACAAATTATTGTAACGAGCGTCAGTAATTGTCCCTGATTCATTTACCTTGCATCCCCAATAGTATAATACTTGAGCAAACGCAACTCCCACACATCCGACATAACAATGCCCACCTGGCCCACTTGAACTTAATGGACAAAAGTTATTCCATCCATTATTTTGATTCCAAGTCGTACTTAACAATGGTGCAACTTGAGATGGCAGGGTGGTCACTGATTTTAATGAATTTGAAGGAATAACGGATGTCTCATTTCCAGAGTATTTGCTCCATTTTTGTTTAATGTTATCTGTAGGAAGAATATTTTGATCTTCAATTTCCTTAATCTGCTTTTTATAAGAATCCAATAAGTATAATAGTTGTGGAGGCAGATTCTCAAATGTAAAGTTTGAATCGGTAGAGCTGCCCAATACTGGAACAACGGCATCGCTTGCGGACAAAATAATAAATCCTGTTGGATTGAAATTTACAATATAGAAAGCATTTTTTTCTCCGGTTTTTACTGTTAGAATCTCTTTAGTTTGAAACCCAGAGATATTTTTATTGTAACCCAGTTGGGTAAATGCATTAATGGCAATTTTTTCGGCTGTTTGTTTATTAACTTCTTTCGCTTGCAAAGTTGTTGAGAACAAGCAAGCGAACAAGCAAATAGTAATCCTGATATATAACTTTTTCATAAATGCTTATTTGAGTCTTTTGAAATATTTTTCAAGTTGATTTTCTTTAATTAATTGGTTTAAATCGGATATAGTAAATCCATTCTTATCTTCTAAATTCTTTTCAGAATAATAAAATTCGACAAACGGTTCACGGTCGATAATACTGCTAATTACTCTAGGATTTGATGCTCCCTGATTAAATAGAGGAGACAATTTCTCACGAATATAAGTGTCAAAGCTCAAACTCGTAAAATTAGAGTCAACTCCGCATCCTGAATCTACAACGTACCCATTAATTAATCGGCAACGTTCGTTGTAATAATATTTACCTTTATATAAAGTTAAACAAGGGCAATTCTCGTTAATCTCATAAGTATGATAAAAGTCCTCATACGGTGTGATAGGAACATTGAAAAAGTAATCCGTTTTTGTTTTATAAACCGAAAATCCCGGTATAGTTGGATAAAACTTTATATTTCCATCCAGGTAAGAAAGGTCTTCTTTATCTTTTTTGCATCCGGCTCCCAGGATAGTCATGAGCAGGATGAATACGCCAATTTTAAAAAAAAATGTTTTCATGTTTTTGAGTTTTATTTAAACAAATTTACTTATTACTGAAGCAGTAGTTTTGGGGTGGTGCTCGATGCATATTTTTAGTCTTATAAGATGATTAGAAGTTAAATAAACATATACTATTGATTCTAAAAACCGCAAAAAGGTTACTTCATGCAACTGATGTTTGGAAACATAAAGATATTTGCGCAATACTATTGACTTTGGCGTAGCCACGACAGTAGTTTAGAATACTGTTATTGTGGCGAACCCAAGGGAAGCAAATGGCTTAAAAAAAGACGTTCAGTAATAAATTTGATCCTGTTCCGTTATCAGAATCGGCAATATAAGTCCGGGGTAGCGACTTTTAAGTTTGAATTGTGTGATACAAGTCATATTTAACCATCTTTGGGCTGAGTAATATTGCGCCAAAATTCTTCTGATATGAGAAAGATGCTTCAGGGACGGTTATCCATTTTTAAATTCGAAAGTTTTAAGAAGTATAAAAATATAGCCCATTTAGTGACTACCAAAGAAGGATGGGTATCGGGTAATAAACCACGTTTTACAGGCGATTCCGAATCAATCTACTCCGGATTTCGCAAAGAGCTGGCTGTTTCGTGCGAATCGGATGCCCGTCAGTTTGTTTTTCCCCGGCAAACACATTCCGATCGGGTTGTCGTTGTTACATCCGAAAACGTTACAAACACAATCGACGATACTGATGCACTAATCACCAACGAACCCGGTATTTTCATCTGCGTGCAGACGGCCGACTGTGTACCTATTTTGCTGTTCGATCCGGTAAAAAATGTGATTGCCGCGATTCACGCCGGCTGGAAAGGAACCATTTCGAAAATTGCCGGGAAAACCATTCAGCAAATGACCGAAACATTCGGTTGTAACCCTGCCGACATCGTTGCCGGAATCGGTCCTTCGATACATATGCATGCCTACGAAGTTGGGCCGGAAGTGGTTGAAGCGGTTGAAGCCAGTTTTGGCAATCATACTGCATTACTCAAGCCATCGATGAACGAAGGAAGAGCATACTTCGACTTGTGGGAGGCCAATCAAACCGTGTTGATGGAATCGGGCATTCCTCAGGAAAAAATTGAATTGATGGGACTTTGTTCGTTCGAACAGGCCGAACTGTTTTACTCTGCCCGCCGCGATGGTACTGATACCGGAAGAATGGTCAGTGGAATAAAACTTTGCTGACGGATAGGAATAGAATCGTTGATAGTGGCTTAAAAAACAGGTGGTGTTCTACGAAAGAACGCCACCTGTTTTTTTTGAGTGGAATAAACTTATTTACCACAAGGTTTGTAAATCGCACCGGTAGCAAAGTCAACTATAGCTCCCGGCCAGAATAACAAAATATCAGCAATTAAGGCAACACCCCGGACAGATCTTGCAGGTTCATCAGCAAATGGCTTAGTTTTTTGACAGGTAGAAATCTGGCCACCCAAAACCGTGGCACAACTCGATAAAGTGGCAGCAATTAGAACCAACGCGAAAGCATTAATAAACTTTTTTTTCATTTGAAATACGTTAAAAATTATGACTATATAATATTGCTATAATTTCTTTACAGTTGTTCTCGAAATTCGGTCATGGAGACCGTTTGGCGAGAATAAGTAGGACACAATGTCGATTGGGATGAACCGCATCAAAGACCTTCCTAAAATTTGGATAAAGAAGTTATCTCGATTCCCGGTTAGTGATACGACTACTGTTTTTGTAATTATCTTACCAATCGTTTGCCCTTTGAAGTATTCGAACAAGAAGTAATAAAGAAAATACCCAGCGATTGAAATCCATTTTGCATTTTCCTGATTTATCTCGCTTCTGAATGTCATCAGAAGGGCGATCATTAGAATTAGATAGATTCCTGTATCAATTATAAAATTGACTAATCGTAAAGTTTTGTTAATCATCACTGTTTTTGATCTCACTATACCCTAAAGAATACCAAAAGCTGGAATTCATCGAGGCTTCTTGCTTTATTAAACAGTGGCTAAGATAGTGGAACTTATCCATAATCGCCTTTCTATAGCTTAAAATATTTGTGATTTAGAATGAGTATGTTTAGAATGAGTATGAATTGTGCTATTTTCTAAGGATTAGTGAAAAAAAACCTTTCAGGATCGCATACCTGAAAGGTTCAAACTAACTGAGTACAAAACCAACTCACAAGATCAATCGGAGTTATTTATTGTATTTGAATTGGGTAATCGAATTGTTTTGCACCAGCATATAGAACTGCTTTATAGTCGCCTTTGTCAAGCTTCGAAAGGTCTAATGCTTGTTGGATACTGAAATCGCGACCGACATTTCTACTATAGATTTGTTCATCGTTTTTGTAGAAGTAAAGAGCTATGTCTTCTTTGTTAAAATTAAGGAAAGAGCATCTCAAAATGCCGTCTTTGTAATAAAAGAAGGGTTCGAGTGTCGTTTTTTCTTCGCCTACCTTGATCATCCCATGAGATTTGATAAACTCACGTTCGGCAGTTAAGTCATTGCTGATTGCAGTTAATTTGTAGATTCCATCTTCAAGATATGAAAAGTCAAAAACCTTACTGTAATTCTCTCCCTTATTCGAGTTTTCCTTGTAATAAATAATCTGACCATTTTCATCAGCAATAGTAATGTTGAAATTACTGTCGCTGAGCGTTGAGACGGCAACTAACGCTTTTTCGGCGTTAACTGGAAAAATGTTTACTTTCAGATTTCCTGTTGCAAATAAGGTGTTCGCAAATGCTACAAGAGCGAACAAAAATGTAACTTTTAAAATTGTTTTCATGGTGTTCTGTTTTTTGTTTTCTGAATTGTTTAATTGTTTTCTATGATTGACTTATCTTGTCATCAGAATTAATACCAGTACAATGCCAAAAAGCTAAATAACTATTATTCAGAAATATAATGATCTGTAGTACTTTGTTGATGACAAACAATTTTACACTTGTTGTCTGTTTTATTTACATTCATTCCGACCACCTGACGTTTCAATTGTCGGTATTTCCATGAAAATTTTTTTCGATCGGATAGGCCTAATATCTGCAAACTGACTACAGGTATTTGTAATGAGATAAATATCGGGCATAAAAAAAAGAACCTTCCAGGATCGCATACCTGAAAGGTTCAAACTAACTCTACGCACAAAACCAACTCACAAGATCAATCGGAGTTATTTATTGTATTTGAATTGGGTAATGAAATTGTTTTGCACCAGCATATAGAACTGCTTTATAGTCGCCTTTGTCAAGCTTCGAAAGGTCTAATGCTTGTTGGATACTGAAATCGCGACCTACATTTCTACAATAGATTTGTTCATCGTTTTTGTAGAAGTAAAGAGTTATATCTTCCTTGTTGAAATTAAGGAAAGAACATCTCAAAATGCCTGCTTCGTATCCAAAGAAGGGTTCGAGTGTTATTTTTTCTTCGCCAACTTTGATCAGCCCGGGCGATTTTTTAAACTGACGCTCAGCGGTCAAGTTGTCGCTAACCACCGTTAACTGGTATGTTCCATCTTCAAGATCCGAGAAGTTAAAAACTTTACGGTAATTTTCTCCGGTATTCGAGTTTTCCTTGTAATAAATAATATTACCATTTTGATCGGCAATAGTAATGTTGAAATTTGTGTCGCTGAGCGTTGAGACGGCAACTAGTGCTTTTTCGGCGTTAACTGGAAGAATGTTTACTTTCAGGTTTCCTGTTGCAAATAAAGTGTTCGCAAATGCTACAAGAGCGAACAAAAATGTAACTTTTAAAATTGTTTTCATGGTGTTCTGTTTTTTTTTGAATTGTTTAATTGTTTTTATTATTTAAATTGCTTGACCTACATGGCTTTAGGTCGTTATTTCGAATTGTTTTGTTGTTTCCGTTTAGGCACTAAATATCCTGTTAGCTCTTTGCAGAGTTTTAAACTTGATACATTTAATGTGGAGCTTTATACCCGACTATCTGCTGTGAACATCTCCACCGCTTGATTCATTGATGTCTTTTGTCTTAGGATTTCCGGAGTAGGTAATATCGCCTCCGCTACTTGCACTGGCATCCAGGTTTTCGGTAACATTTACTTTAATATCCGATCCGCTCGAAACACTTGCAGTGCAGTTTTTAGCCTGAAGTTCGCTGGCATCAATATCGCTCCCGCTTGATGCATCTACCTGAATTTTGTTTGCAGTACCTTTTAACGTGATATCCGATCCGCTGTTCGACCCAACGCTCATTTCACTTACTTCAAGATTAAGTTTAACGTCCGATCCGCTACTGGCATCTAAATTCAGTTTATCCAATTTTAAGCGTCCTTCTGAAATCACGTCAGAACCTGCTGAAGCTTCCAATTTATCAAGCGTTTTGAACGAAACGTAAACCTTGCGAGGCTTGGTGTCCCATTTCATATTAAACCATGATTTCTGTTTGATGTAAATTTTCAGGATTCCGCCTTCAACTTCAGTAATAATTTTGTCAAGATCTTCCGATTGTGCTTCTACTGCAACTTCCTCAATGGTCTTCTGTGTCAAGTATAAATCGATTCCACTCGATACTGAAACACCTTGAAATCCGGTGATTTGACGAGTTTGGCGGTCAACTTTGGCTCCTGATGCCTGTACACAAGCAGCAACAAAGAGAAGGAATGTAAATAGTTTAATTGTTTTCATATGTTTTGTGTTTCTATCGTTTCTGTTGTTTTCCTTTGAAGCAAATTGTATTCTTATTTCTTATGGATATTTCCGCCTAAAGATGTATTTACATCTGTTTCCGTTGGTTCGCCAAAATATACGACATTTCCACCGCTTGAGGCATGAGCTTCCAGTCTTCCATTCACTGTCGACGAAACATTTCCACCGCTTGAAGCTCTCATTTTGCAATTCTCAGCTTTCAGTTCTTCTCCCTTTAGGTTTGCCCCCGATGATGTTTCAAGATCAGCTTCTTTGGCTAGCCCCGAAATCTTAATGTTTGCTCCTGAAGAACAGCCAGCCTTCAGATATTTGGCAGTCACGTCCATCGTGATATTTGCTCCTGAAGAAGCTTTCATTTCAAGATTTTCAGACATGATCTGATTCTGCGACCAGACATTCGAACCTGATGAAGTTTCGAGTCCTGAAAGTTTTTCGACTGTTACCATGACCTTCTTTTCCTTTGCCCAACGAATATTTTCGTTGACATATACTTTCAAAACGCCACCTTCAACCTTGGTCTCAATTACTTCGTGCAGATTATTATCCGCAATTACAACAACTTTAGCCGGACTTCCCTGCGAAACGTAAACATTCATTCCGCGACTTACATGGATTTGATCGAATTCAGCAACCTGCCTGACTTCTTCAGTCACATTTCCATTGCCTTTGACCGATGGCCCCATGAACCAGCATGATGAAAGAACAAAAGTTAAGAATGCAAATACTCCGACCAATTGAATTTGTTTCATTTTCATAGCTTGATTGTTTTAGAAGAATAGACGCATGAAAATTGATTTCGTTACCAAAATTAGCATGTAAGTATCAGAAGAAAGCATCTTTTTCGTTGAATGGCTCCTTTTTACCGGCGAAGACAAAATATTCAGGATTGAAACAAAATGAAGGATTCACCTTATGAGTCAGGTGTTTAATCTCAGGATCCAGGGAACTGATCAAAATGAGAATGATCCGATGACTTAACTCACCGGATCATTAACTATGCGAAATTCAATAGATGGATAATGCCTTATTTCTTTATTGTCCGCTCAATCTCCCTAAGATTGTCGAGCTTTTTCTTCTGAAGGAAGCCTTTGATGTCGTAAAGGTGTTCTTTGATCTGTTTGTTGCCGAATTCGTATACTTTTTCAGCCAGTCCGTCCAGAAAATCACGATCATGTGAAACCAAAATGATGGTGCCATCGAAATCTTTCAGTGCACTTTTCAGGATGTCTTTCGTGCGCATGTCCAGGTGATTGGTAGGCTCATCGAGAATGAGCAAATTTACCGGTTCGAGCAGCAGTTTAATCATGGACAGTCGGGTTCGTTCGCCTCCTGAAAGCACTTTTACTTTTTTCGAAATATTGTCGCCGCTGAACATGAATGCACCTAGCATATCTTTAATTTTTGTCCGGATATCACCTACGGCAACATCATCAATGGTTTGAAAAACGGAGAGATCTTCATTCAGCAAAGAAGCCTGATTCTGTGCAAAATAGCCAATCAGTGCATTGTGCCCGAGCATCATTTTGCCCTCAAAGTCAATCTCGTTCATAATGGCTTTTATCAAGGTCGATTTTCCTTCACCATTTTTACCAACAAAAGCAACTTTTTGGCCACGCTCAATGGTCAACGATGCATCTCTGAAAACCACATGATCACCGTATCTTTTGGTCATCTCTTCTACAATTACCGGATAATTACCGGAACGGGGAGAAGGTGGAAATTTCAGGCGGAGCGCGGACGAATCAACTTCATCAACTTCAACGATTTCAAGTTTTTCAAGCATTTTTACGCGCGATCCAACTTGTAAGGTTTTGGAATAAGTTCCTTTAAAACGATCGATGAACTCTGTCGTTTCGGTAATGAATCGTTGCTGTTCGTCGAAAGCTTTTTGCTGCTGCTCGCGGCGTTCTTTGCGTAATTCGAGGTAATGTGAATAATTTACTTTGTAATCGTAAATGCGACCCATGGTGACCTCTATGGTTCGTGTGGTAATGTTGTCGATGAATGCCCTGTCGTGCGAAATCACAATCACGGCTTTGGCACTGTTGATTAGGAATTCTTCCAGCCACTGAATGGATTCAATGTCCATGTGGTTGGTAGGCTCATCCAGCAAAATAAGGTCAGGTTTTTGTAACAGGATTTTAGCCAGTTCGATGCGCATACGCCATCCGCCGCTGAATTCGCTGGTCGGGCGGGTAAAATCTTCACGCATGAAACCGAGTCCCAACAGGATCTTTTCAACTTCAGCATCGAAATTAATTTCTTCGATCGAATAGTATTTTTCGCTCAGTGTCGAAACACGCTCAATCAGATCGGCATAATAATCCGATTCGTAATCAGTGCGAACAGTGAGTTCTTCATTCAAGGCGGCAATTTCGCGTTCCATTTCAAAAATCCGGGCAAACGCCTGAGACGCTTCTTCGAATACCGTCCGGTTATCTTCGGTTAACAAATGCTGAGGTAAATAGGCAATCACGGCATCCTTGGGTGTCGAAACCCTTCCCTTATTGGGAGTTCGCTCTCCGGCAATTACTTTTAACAAGGTCGATTTCCCTGCGCCATTCTTCCCCATCAGTGCGATGCGGTCTTTTTCGTTAATTACAAACGAGATATCCGAAAAAAGCGCCGCTCCGCCAAACTCCACCGTAACTCCGTCAACTGAAATCATTCTGTCTTAATTTTTTAGAAGGCGCAAAGATACACGTTTTGCCTTATCAACCGCAGGTTGTATTTCCGGATAGGGAAAATGACAAAAAGTTTAACCAATATTTATTAGTTCAGTGAATTAACGGATCAAACCTGATGGCGTCACTTACCTTTGAAGGCCATTTTCGTTTTACGCAAATTTCAACCAATATTTTAGACCAACCGGACATCTGGTTCCAACTGCTTGAATAATCGAAAAACATCAACTATATTAGTGCTGCAATTGCTCAAAATACCAAAGAGATGGAAAACAGTTCACAAAATTCAGGAAAAGACGAAGTTCGCGAGCAGCTGGTTCAGGCTGCGCGGCAGGTTTTTGTGCGGTTTGGCTATAAAAAAACGGCTTTGGACGATATCGCAAGGGAGGCGCGTAAAGGGAAAAGCACGATCTATTATTACTTTAAAAGTAAGGACGACATTTTTAAAGCAGTGATTGATGCCGAAGCTGAGATTAGGGCAAAAACGATTGACGAACAGATTTCAATCATTGACGATCCGCAGCAAAAGCTGAAAACGTACATTTATGTGCGAATGCTCACCCTGAAAAAGGTTGGGAATTATTATGAAGCGATTAAGAACGACTTGCTTGATAACCTGTATTTTGTAAACAGTCTACGGACTAATCATTTTGATGCTGAAATTTTTTTGGTTAAAAATCTGTTGCTTGAAGGTATTGAGAAAGGTATTTATACCATACAAAATCCTGAACTTACGGCAAAAACCATTGTAACCCTGCTTCAAGGGTTTGAAGTTCCATTAATTCTGAAAAATCTGTCGGACGAGGAATTGCAGAAATCGGTAGATGAAATGCTGAATATCTTATTTTTCGGAATAGTCACAAAAAAATAACCGGAACATCAACTGATCCGGTTATTTTCTATGCTCTATTTTGCTTTTCGAAGCTTCGAGATGTAGCTCAGATTAAAAACGATGGATATTCCAACCAAAAATCCTGCAAGAAAATCAAACCCCTGATTTGACGGTAAGAATCTCTCGATGATCAAGGCGATGGCAAAAGCCATTAATCCGATGGGTCTCGCCAGCTTGTGATTGGTAATTGGGCGGAACATTATTTTTTCGCTTTAAACAGTTCTTTTTCGTCTACCTTCTTTACTTCAGCGCTATCGTTAAGCAGTTTATTGATTGCATTAAATGGTGCAACAACAATTTCGTCTCCTGCTTTTAAGCCTTCCAGAATTTCAATGTTTTCACTATCCTGAATCCCGGTTTTAACAGCCTGCTTCTTCACTTTTCCTCCCTTATAAACGAAAACTACCTCAACCTTTTCGTCCTCCGGTGTTTTTTTCTCCTGGGTTGTGACCGCTTCATTTTCAGATACAGGTTTTTCAATTTCATCTTTTTTATCTGCTGGTTTAGCATTGTTCTTTAACGAGCGGGTAGTTACTGCCTGAATCGGAACCGAAATTACATTTTTTCTTGTCTCGGTCTGAATGTCAACAGTAGCTGACATTCCCGGACGGAAAGGATATATTTTACCTCCAACTGGGTCAACCAGATCTTTGTATGATTCTTCAAGAAGAAGTATTTTTACACTGAAATTGGTAACCTGATCGGTTGATCCGCCGGTTGTATTAGCCGAATTAGCAATTTCAGTAACCAATCCCTTGAACTTACGGCCCAAATAGGCATCAACTTCAACCAATGCAGTGTCGTTCAGGTTAACTCTGACAATATCATTTTCATTTACGTCGACCTTTACCTCCATCAGGTGCAGATTGGCAATAACCATTGTTTCAGTACCTGCATACATATTTGTTCCAACAACACGTTCGCCTTTTTCAACGCTCAGTCGGGCAATTGTACCGTCCATTGGAGCATAGATTTTGGTTTTCACCAACTGTTCTTGAGCTTCTGCAACCGATGCTTCTGCCGATTTAACGGCAAACTGGGCGGCTTTCACTTCCGATTGGGCTACTTTATACGATGCCTGGGCCGTTTCAAAGTCTGAAACCGGAATTGCGCCTTGTTTGAACAGCGAATTAGCGCGGTTGAATGACAGTTCACTTTCAATCTGACGAGCATCGGCTTGGGCAAGACGTGCTTGCGACGAACTCAGGCTTGCCAGATCCCTGTTGTATGCCTGTATGTACATATCGGGTTTAATTACCATCAGAAGTTGTCCCTTTTTAACTTCATCGCCTTCCTTAATGGTCAAATCGATAATCTCCCCTGAAACATCAGGACTGATTTTTACCTCAGTTTCCGGTTGAACTTTCCCATTTGCAGTAATTAATTCAGTAATGGTTTTACTTTCAACGATTTTGGTCGAAACGCTGATTTGAAAGTCTTTCCCAAACCATCCCGCTTTTTTCCCTACAACCAACACAATGATTAGAATTACTACGAGTGCAATTCCGTATGGTAAAAGTTTCTTCGATTTCTTCTTCATTTTTCTTTGATTTTGGAATATATGTATGGGTTCACTTTTTAAAATTACAACATTTATGAAACCAAAAATTCATTCTGTGTATTAAAATAATAAAAGTAGCTCATGATTTTGACTTTACATGTTATTTTGAGGTTCAGGACGCTGCTTTAAATCAGGAGAATGAGCGTATAAAGGACCAATTGAGTGAACAGGTACGACTGATTAAAAAGAGTTCAAATCATTGATTTTTACTCATTTTACCTGAATGACTTCAACCGGCCAAAACTTTCATCCCAATTAGATGTTATCTTTTTTTTGTGGATTATAAATTCCTTGTTTATAGTCTACTCCGTTGTGATAATTTTCAATAACAAATACATCAAATTTAATGAATCATCAAATTTTTAATGTTGAAGCACCAACAATCGAACAGAATAACCAGAATATCCCGTTCGAGTTGTTCCTGAATAATTTAAAAGCGAAGATGAAACTTGTATTTCATGTTCGTGCAGATATTGATCAGATGGCTATAAAGCGCGGAATGCCCCCCTTTGTGATGCGCGAAATTATGAGTTTAAATCCTCTTTCAGTGGGTATTCCTTCTGAATTCGGTGGACGTGGGTGCCACATGGAAGAAAATATAGCTTTACTTGCGGCTGCTTCATACGAATCGTTGGCTCTTTCACTTACATTTGGTATAAACTCAGCTCTTTTCCTTCAGCCAGTGGGAAAATATGCACAGCCAGATGCAAAATTTCCGATTTTTGAACGCTTTCTGAATCAACAAAATATGGGCGGGTTAATGATTACCGAACCTGATTTTGGAAGCGACGCATTGAGCATGCAAACGTCGTTTACCGAAAAGAACGGAAAATATCAGGTTAAAGGAACCAAACATTGGGCTGGACTAACCGGTTGGGCCGAATATTGGTTGTTGACAGCCCGCGAACGGAGTCAATCGGGTGATTTGAAGCGCGACATTGACTTTTTTATTTGCGACGTAAACAGCCCCGGACAACAGATTGTGGTTGAGGAGTTTTATGAAAACTTAGGTTTGTATCAGATACCCTACGGGCGAAACCGGATTGACGTTGAGATTCCGAAACTTCAGAAGCTTGTTCCGGAAACTACCGGAGTAAAGATGATGCTTGACCTTTTACACCGAAGCCGCATGCAATTCCCCGGAATGGCAATGGGTTTCATTCACCGCTTACTCGACGAATCGATCGCCCACATTAATCAAAGGCAAATCGGGGGGAGAACGCTTTTTACCTACGATCAGGTTCAGCAGCGTTTGGCCAAACTTCAGGCTTCGTATACCATTTGTTCGGCCATGTGTGCCAACAGCAGCGAAAAAGCGGGTGTTGAAAACGATCTTTCGCCACATGGTTTTGAAGCGAATTCAGTGAAAAGTGTAGTTACCGACCTGATGCAGGAAGCTGCCCAATCGGTCACTCAGTTGGTTGGTGCACAGGCATACAAATTAAATCATATCGCCGGAAGAGGCATTACCGACAGTCGTCCATTCCAAATTTTTGAAGGTTCGAACGATATTTTATATGCCCAGATTACAGAGAGTTTGGTTAAAATGATGAAAAAAACCAAGGAAAGCAATCTGTTTCATTTTCTGAAAAGTTTTAATTTAACTTCGAAATCGGCGTCATTCCTCAAAGATATGCTTGATTTCGAGTTGGATACTAATCTTCCACAGCGTAAAATGGTTGAATTGGGTCAGGTTCTGGGCCGGATTGTTTCGTTCGAAATGGTCATCAATCTTGGCGAAAAAGGTTTCCGTAGCGAATTGATTGAGAATGGGTTAACGATGCTTAGTCAGGAAATTGTTTCGCTGATGAGCAGTTTTAAGCATCAAAATGAAACCAAAGTAATTGAAGATTACCTGGACAATAGTTCATGGTTAAATTTCGTTCATGTTTAAAGTCGAACGCAGGTTGGCAAATTATCTCATTGTATAAATAGAAGAATTGATTAACGGTTAAGCGTTAAAGCAAGCACGTTTTTTCTAATTTTGCAGACACTCTTTTTGCGGGTGGCGAATGGCTGTTAAACGTTTTGATGTTCAATCAATAAATATTTAGAATGAAGTATTTCTCCTATGTCATATACTCAAGTGAATCTGGAATGTTTTATCATGGTTATTTCGAAGATCTTGAAAAAGTTCTTGAAATGCACAATGCTGATGAGATTGCTCCAACAAAAGGTAAGGGTCCTTGGGTGCTTATGTTTTCGGAGAGCTATGATAATCGGATGCGGGCGATCAGACAAGCCAGTTTTTACAGATCGGTGAAAGGACAGCGGTTTCTGAAGAAAATGCTAAATTTTTAATCTGAATATTTACCTCATTTGACGTTTGGCCACAGCAGAAATATTGATATTTCGTTTTGTTCGTTAACAAATGGTTGTTAATAAATAATTCGTTGATCTACATTGTTTTGATAAATCTGTGTTTCATCTTTAGTAATTTTGTAATCAACTTTAATCCAATAATACCATGAAAAGAATAATCTTAGTTGCATTTACCTTAGCGCTGCTTACAAGCGGATGTAAAGTGTTCAAATCATCGAAAAAAAGTGAGGCTCCGAAGACAGAAACTACAGCAGAAACCAAAGTGTTTTCAGTACCTGCACCTAAAAGTACAGTTCGCGAGAATCCGGTATCGGATACGATGTACGAAACTGCCGATAAAGCAGCAACAGGTACACCCGCTGCAAAACCAGTTTCAATGCGCAGCGAAAAATTTACAATGAATTCAGAAGACGTAGCTGCATATGGCAATAAAAAATACTATGTGATTGTTGGAAGCTTCAGTAACAATGAGAATGCCGGAAAATTTAAAGGCGAATTGATACAGCAAGGATTTAAGCCAATTATTCTTCACAGCGAAACCGGTTATTTCCGTGTTTGTGTTGATTCTTTCAATGACGAAGCTGCTGCCAGAAGTCGTGTCCAGAATATCAGGACTCAACATCCAAAATATGCCGACAGCTGGTTACTGTATGATAAGAAATAAGTAATTGATAAATTTTATAAATAAAACGGCTGAATTCCATGGAGTTCAGCCGTTTTATTTATAACGCGATTTTGCTGAGATCAGTTTTTGATCTCGTAAACCATGAGCGTTTCGTTATGCCGGATGTAAAGTTTGCCATCTGCAATAACCGGATGTGCCCAGTGCTGGGCCGTTCCAAGCCGAATTTTAAATTTGCTGATGATGCTGAATTGTTCAGGATTACCGCTTGCTAAAGCCATTTCTCCATCTTTTTCGGCATAACAATAGAATAATCCGTCGGCATAAATCACAGGTCCACCGCCCAATTCTTTGGCGATGTATTTGGTCTGTCCGGTTTTAGTGTCGATGCAGAACCATTTGGGTTGCAGGTAAGCTCCACCAAACACAAATCCATCTTTCAGGATAAAACCGCCCATTAGATTGATAAATTCCTTGTTTCGCCAGATAATTTCTGCCTTTTTACCGTCGCGTGAAAGCTGAAGCATGACCAATCCGGAACTGTCTTTACGCGACGCGCTGGAGATCAATAATTTTCCATCGAAATAAACCGGAGTGTTGGCGTGTATTTTATTATCCTGAAACTGGTGGATTCGCCAGTACATTTCGCCATTACCGGCATCCAAACCTATGATGGAAGTTGATGTCAGATTTACCAGCAATCGATGTCCGTTGTGATTGATTAAAATTGGCGAGCAATAGGTTGCTTTTTCGCGGAACCCCGGGCTCGACCAGATCTTTTTACCCGTAAAGCGATTTAAAGCGATCATATTGTTTTCTTTCCCGCCCGGAGTGCAATACAATTTATCTCCATCAATCAGTAATGATTCTGAAAATCCAAACTGAACCGAGTCTGCCTGAAAATCTTTGAAAAAATCGGCACTCCATACTTGTTCTCCGTTGTCCGTCTTCATGCAATGAACTGATCCGTTTCCGCTTTCAACGTAAACCAGATCGTCAACAACAGTGGGAGTGGAGCGGGCTCCGGGGAAAATGCCGGTCCAATCCTTGCCATAACTTTTCTTCCAAAGCAACGTGCCTTTGGTGTCGAATGCAAACAGGAAGCCTTCTGAATTGAGCGTATCGGGTATGCCGGTTACAAACACTTTTTCTTTCGAAACAGCCACACTTCCTTGCCCGGTTCCGAGTCCCTGGAACGACCAGAGCATTTTTGGTCCTTCGGCAGGCCATTGCTTCAGTAAATTGGTTTCGGGATAAATTCCATCACGATTTGGACCGCGCCATTGTGATTGAGCCGATACTGCGGTTGTTGATAAAATCATCGGTAGCAGGCCAAATAAGAATACTAATCTCTTCAAGTTCATTTCTATCAGGTTAAATTTTTTATGAATACGTAACAACAAAAGCTAAATCATTACGAAAAATCAACGAATAACAGTAAAAATTAGGTACACCGCTTACCTTTGTAGCAAAGGAATCAGACATGAATACCAAGCTTGAAGAATATTACCTCAGGCATCCTGAACCTTTTCAGGGATGCTTGCTGGCTCTAAAACAGCTAATTCTGAATATGGATACCCGTATTACTCATGAACGGAAATATCAGATTCCGTTTTTTTGTTTTGAGGGGAAGAAACTGGCATTTCTGTGGATGAACAGGAAGAAACTGATTATAGGTTTTGTCACTGATAAACGTGTTATTCATCCCACAGCAGGAATCAAGCAAAAAGATCAGTTTGAAATGATGCAGATTGATCCGAATGCTGACCTGCCAGTGGAAGCGATTGCAGCAAAATTAAGGGAACAAATACAGATGTACGAAACCACCCGGCAATAGACAACTATTGCAAAGATCAACATTCTAATTTTTAATAGATTGAGCGGGAATAAACTATTTTAATGATGGCACCATCCGCAATCTTTCGGCAGCTTTTTCGAGTGTTTCGTTGTTCTTGGCAAAGCAAATCCGAACCAGTTTCAATTTGTTTTTTTCGTGAAGAAAAGCCGAAACAGGAATTACTCCAATTCCATATTCGCTGGCCAACCGAAAGGTGAAATCGACATCCGATTCATCTGAAATGGCAGAATAATCCAAAACTTCGAAATAACTTCCCTGCGAAGGAATTATCCTGAACAGGCTGTCGCCCATCAAACGGTTAAAATAATTACGTTTTCCCTGGTACATTTCAGAAATATCCTTCTTTGAATCTTCGGTTCGCAGATATTCTGAAAGAGCATATTGAAGAGGTGTATTGACGTTGTAAATCTGGAACTGCTGAATTCTCCGGAATTCGTTCATCAGTTTTTCGGGGGCCAAAATGTAGGCAAGTCCCCACCCATTAATGTTAAAAACCGGGCCAAACGATGAAACCACAAAACTACGGTTCGCCAGTTTTTCAAATTTGGAAACACTCTGGTGAGTATTGTTGTCGAAAACGATTGATTCGAAAACCTCGTCGCTTAATATGGTGATGTTCGTTCCGTTGGTTAAATGCTGCAACTGAATAAGATCAGACTCTGTTAACACAGCCCCGGTAGGATTGTGAGGCGAGTTCAGAATGATCATCCGGGTTTTCGACGTAATCATTTTACGTACTTCTTCCCAGTCGATGTGAAAATTGGGTTGTTTCAGGGCAACATAAACCGGACGGCCTCCATTAAGCGAGATTGCCGGGGCATACGACTCGTAAGCAGGTTCAAAAAGAATGACTTCATCTTCATCTTTTACCGAAGTGCTAATGGCGGTCATTATGGCCTGAATGGGTCCTGCGGTAATGGTTATTTCAGTTTCAGGATTGTATAAATGGTTGTACATGCCCTGTACCCTTGCCGAGATAACTTCGCGCAATTCGATGATCCCTTCGTGTGGAGCAAAATTGTTATACCCTGACCGAATGTACATTGCAGCCATGTCGGCTAATTTTTCCGGACATGGAAAATCTGTTTTGCCAAGAGACAGATCAATTGCGCCGGTTTCTGTAACCAGTTTATTGACTGTGGAGAATATACTTCCTTTAATATTAATCGATTTCGATATAGCCATGTTACAACTAATTGGAGTACAAAGTTAAGAAAATATACTTTTCTCGTCTATTGACGACATCAGGTAATCGCATTATTTTATTATTAAATCATTTTAAGACTTCCTTCAAGACTTCAAGCGACTTAAATTCACCCAGATTGCCTAAATGGATATGATAAAATTCGAGCAACTTTTCGAGAATCAATCTTCGTTCGTGCTGAGTATAGTCTAAGTTTTCAATCGACGACGAGTCAATATTAAAAAGCCGTGTAAACAGGATCGTTAAATGCTTGTCGGTAAATTGACTGTGCAATGGTTCGTGACTGACAAACCGTGCTGTTTGTAAATCAAAAAAGTTACATATTTCGGCATCTTCACGATTTGGACTGAAACCTAAAAAGCGAGTCAGTTTAAAAAGAAACCAGATGTGAAAATTACTGATTCCGGCTTCTGTGAGGTCAAGT
>Ga0302288_1000906_pt1 | contig 21197 bp, 16 predicted proteins | sample III_Fen_N1_1_FD_194549 | JGI IMG/M metagenome (GOLD analysis project Ga0302288, IMG submission 194549) | Peat permafrost microbial communities from Stordalen Mire near Abisko, Sweden - III_Fen_N1_1 | ecosystem: Environmental > Terrestrial > Soil > Wetlands > Permafrost | place: Sweden: Abisko...
AGTTCTATCTTCTGATATTTGTTGACAAGTAAATTATAATTTTTGATAATTGTATTCATTATTTCAGGTTGATTGGTTATGTATTCCGTGTTCCGTGTTCCGTGTTTCTAGTTGATGATTTTGTTGATTTATTGATCCAGTAAACGGGACGTTACTCCGTTCCGTTGGTTATTTGGTTGATAAAACAGTAAAATATCAGGCTTCAAGGAAATTATAACTGATTAAATTGTACATGTATTTGGGGTTTATTAAGTTATCGTGGAATAAGAAGATTCAATTCATGTTCATTTAAACAGTTTATGTCTTTGACTCTTTGTTTTTCTTTATTTTGATTTTTATCCCTAAACACTTATATACCTGTTTCAATCTTTTCCGGTGTTTTATCTCAAAGGTTGTATTATAAAGTGAATTTTGCAGTAAATCTGCATCCTTTAATAATTCGCTGTAGGCATCGTGTATTTCTTTTTTGTCACTATGATGACTGATAGCCGTTTTAACGATCTCTATTTCTTCATCTGTAAAGATTTCAAGGTCCCGTAATAAATTTTGAGCTTCAATAGCTCCTAAAATTGCATGCTCTTTTACATAGCCGAATTTATACGTATAAATATCATGTAACATTCCTATTATAGTACATAATTCCACATCTAATCTTCTTTTAATAGCCAGTAGCGTACAATTTTGAGCTACTCCGTATAAATGTATATAGCCTTCAGGTCGTATATTCACATTTTCCTGATTCAACAAAACAGTATCTATTTCAATTCTCACCAATTCTAATCTATTCATAGGTTCTGTTTTTATATTCTTCTAACACACAAATAACAATTTATAAAAACTAAAAGTTCGTTCCATTTTAATTGCTTACAGTTATTCCAATTTTGTATTTAATAAACAAGTAAAGCAATTCGTAACACAGATAGTTGAGACATTTACAAAAACCGCTTTGGTAATTTCAAAAGTATGAACGGTTGAAAATGATTACAGCAAATATACTGAGAATAATCTTCATTTTTTTGAATATTAGATATTTACTCTGAAATGTAATTGAATTTTAAAGTGCTTTTGGAAAAACAGGTTGCTGATTGTAACATATTTATAACACCCAGTTGTCTGTGAGATAAATTATGGGAAAGAGTAAAGAAAATTCTATGAAATTTAGTAGTTGGAACAATATAATGTCTTATTTTATTTTTTTTGAAATCCGACCTCTCCTCCTGCCCTCTCGAGGTTGTGTAAAAAGAGTTTTGAAAATTGAATATACTTACATTATGAAGCTGGAAATTAATAGAGTAATAAGGTTAAGATAGTTGCGTTAATATTTCCATTAAGGTTGATAATCAAAAATAAGGTTTATTTCTTAAAAACCATATTTTTGATTATCAACCTTAATAGAAAACCAATGACCCACTAACCCTAACCTTATTACCTTATTAAAAAAGCATCAACTATCAATTTGGAAGTAACAAATTCTACTAATTTCATTTTTACACAGCCTCTCTCCCAAGGAGGGTGATAGAGCTTAGGGTTGATAAAGTTTTTTTAATAATACGACAATATATATTTCCTATTACTCATTTGTATTTATTCAGAAATATAAAACGTAACAATTCATTTCTTTCTACTTTCCAATACTATTCGAAGGCATAGAATAGCCGAAACAAGTGTTATAGGGGTAAAGAGAATTGTTTCGTTACATGTTTTTGCAAGGATATTACCGATAGTATTCAGGGTGAAGTATATAACAAAAACCCATAGAAATATATTAATAAGCTTTACAGGTGTTTTAAGTTTTAGGACATTCCCTTTTACAGCAATAACCAACATCATGAGGAGATTAATAAGTATAGAATCAGTTTCAACACTTCTTATTTGATGAACTGTTTGAAATTCACCTTCACAATCAAAGCTGTAAGGAATTATTTCAGTCAGGACAAATGCATGAAACAATATACCCAAAGTTAGAATAACCAACATGGCTGTTACAGTAAATTTGAATGAAATAAATTTCAACATTTGAAGTTGTTTTACAAAAAGTAAAATATCAGCCTTGTTTTATCTTAGTTTCCTTAAATATTGAATCAGGAACAACCCACTGACTAAGGTTATGATACCAAAAACAGCCGTTAAACCATACTCAGCTTCCTGACCTTTTGATTTCATGACAAAAACCATGGCTGCAATAGCCACTGCCATGAATATGCAAAATATCATCATAGTCGGAGCGAGCAATAAGCCTATATTTTTCCTTTTTATCAATGCTATTCCTGTTAAGATTAAAGCAGGTAAGCAGAGAGCCAAATCCAATACATGAACAGGATTAACCGACAAACCACTGTCAGTAATACTTTTGGGTATCGTATTGTTCAGAATACACGGAATAATTTCTGACAGCCAAATGAAATAAAACAGAACGGCAATACTAATTAAAAATATACCGGTTGATGTACCGGGCACCTTTTTCTCAAACCATTCTGAAACATTTTCATGAATTGAAGAGAAAATAAAATAAATAAACGAATAAAACGACAATCCTAAAATCAGACAATAAGCAATAAACAGATGAGTAAAATGCAAACCGAAACAGTAGATAGTATACGAATATGCCAGATAGAACAGAGCACCACTCCATATTATTAACCCCAATTTGTTTCTTCTCCATGCAAAAATGGCAGCAAGAATAAAGATTGGAACTACAACAAACAGATTAACAATATCCTGTCCAATTCCCTGAGCTGCATAATTAGCTGTTTCATTCGCATACGTGCTTTCAATAAATATTCCGGCATAACTAACAACAGAAGTTAGAATTGCTAAAGGTAGTGATAAAATTAAGATATTGGCATCCCGTTTCTTTTCCAACATAATTTTTTGAGTCTAAAATGATTTTAGTATAAAGTAAGTAATCAGAACAACACAATGTTTTGTAATATTGTTCCAGAAATCCGACCTCTCCCCTGCCCTTTGAAACTGTGTAAAAAAAAAAGAGAACAAATTGAATAAACTTACAATATGAAACCGGATGACAAAAATGGAATAATGGGAGGCTTGTGGGGTATTTAGTCTTCTACTAAGGGTGAAAAAACGTTATAAAATAAATTGGTAGATTAGTTAATTAATTGATGTAAACAACTTTTTAAAACCAACCAATTGTAAATAAAACAATTCCTAAAATATCAATCATGGAATTTGACATTGAGTGATGACTTAAACTTGTTTTTTACCAAGTTTTTCGGAAAGGAACAGCCAATATTTTCTCTTTTTTTCGTCCGATGATTTAACCGGTCCAAAAGTAATAATCTTAACCGGTTTTATACCACAAAACTCTAAAATTGTTTTTTTCATTGAATTGTGTCCCGGACTACGGTAGATAAGTGAGTAATACCAGGCCGGTGTATCCATGGTCACAATCAACCGGGCTGTTTTTCCTTTAAATAATTTATCACAAAACAGAGAATCTTCACGATAGTTAAAGGCAAACTTAGGAAGAAAAACCCTGTCAATAAGTCCTTTTAATAATGCAGGATACGTGCCCCACCATGTTGGATATACAAATACTAAATGATCGGAATTGACTATATCCTGTTGAATTTTCAACAGATCAGGTTCTAATTCTGTCCTTTCCCTGTAACCATGCATTAAAACCGGATTAAAATTTAAATCAATCAAATTGACAAGTTTACAATCTGCTCCGGTCGATTCTGCACCTTTCTTATAACTTTCAGCTAAGCCAAAACATAAACTTTCTTTGTCAGGATGACCATTTAAAATCAATATTTTTTTCATACAAACAAATTTAAATTAATTTGGAATCTTTAATTGATACAAAGATATTGAAATCATATTATGATGAGGTTACAAGATATTTTTAATAATTTATATGATTCACACATTTAAATGATTCATCTTACAATTGATTTAAATAGATAGGCATAAACAAGAAGTTGCTTTACTAATTTATTCATTACTTTATATTTTAGTATTTATTCTGATTTTAACAAAGTGTGTTAATTCGGGTCATTTTAAAGAGATACAATAAAAAATAGAGGGAATCTGCAAATGATTTTTTAATCCATTAAAATTTACACCACTAAAAGAAAGTCTGTTCTATTATTCTATTCATTAACTGACACATTTCAAATATTTAGTTGTTATGCTGAGCTTTATATAAAAAAAAATAAAATTCATAGGACAAACTGTGCAAAATCGTCTACAGCTCTACGAGGACTAACCGGTACCTGACTACAGTCAATATAACCTATACGGGCAATAAACATTAATTCTTCATTAATTCCAAGATGATTAGTAAGTTCATTTTTGAATTTTGTTTCTTCAACAATCTGATTCATTGGCTGAAATCCAATATTTAGTTTTGTACAGGTAAGATTGATATTTTGATAGATTCGACCCAGGTTTATCCATTCTTTCATCGAATTATTTCCGGAAGTAATGACTATCCATCCACTACAGCCAAAAACCTGTTTTTCTGTTTTTTCTATTCCTGCTTTGATAAACGATTCTTTTTTTGAATCTTCAGGTTTATAATAATGACGTACAATAAAACCGCCAATGCCGTTTATCTGCATGCCTGCAGTAGTAAGTCCATCTTTTTTACCTATTACATCTTTGTCGGAGAATCTTATCCATTTTATCAACTCCGTTTGTGCAGCCTTGTTATTAGCTTGCTGAATATAAGCTTTCAAAGCTTTATCTGCAATAAAACGACCTTCCTTTGATGTCGAAGAATAGTAATGGATATTTTGAGAACCAGGCGTAATAATCTGATTGAGATCGTATGGTTTTATATTTTTTCGATCAAAAGGAATTCGCAATGTCATCCTTCTCTCAATCAATTGAAGATCAAAATCGTTAGGGGACGTTTTTTGTAGATGAATTTTTGCAACAAGCGTGCTACTTTGATAATTATCATTAAGTACCACATTGGATCGATAGCCTAAACTTCCTGCTGCCAAAGTCAGATTTTCTATAAATGCACCAAGGGAAATATATAACTCTTTTCGACCCGGGTCAACAACAGTAAGTTCACGGGTAGTGTCGGCATACAAATGTATAAGTTGATTTCTAGTCACTACAACTTTCCAGGGTTGAGAATTATGTGAACTACCTGCTAATGAAGCGAAATAAAGTATCTTGTATATAACGTTTTTATGATCGAAATTCGCAGGTTTACGGCTGCGAATTCCTGATTTACAAGAACAAAACAAACAAATTGATAATACTATAATGTTTAAAATCTTGTGTATTTTCATTCCTGGAGAGTTTATTTATCTTTACTCCATAACCTGACTCCCAACCTGATAACGGGTGAAAGATCAACATTCGGAATAGAATATGTAACATTCCCGAAATCGATACTGTTGTCACCTCGCACATAAACATGCATTCCGGGTTGAATATAGAAATACCTGCCAATAAAAAACTGATAACTCAATCCTAATCCCGAATCAATAGTGTGTATATCCTTATGAATACCGGTACTCTTTTGTTCAATATCGAATGTATGGGATTCCAAATAGGTGTAAAGTTCCAGGCCCCTCCAAAGATTATAACCGAAAAACACTCCGGGTGAAGTTTTATAGAATCGTTTAAAGTCCGCTGACGAGTTATTTACTCCGGCAGGTTCTGCATCGTATGTTCCGCCATTGATAACGCTAAAACGTATCCTGAACCGGTTCAAACGATACCCGATTGCGAAATGATAGCCACCGGTCAGGAACATAGGCACCAGACTTTCCACCTCTATAGCTGATTTGACTTCATAACTTTTGGAATGGATTTTTACAACAGGTTTAGATATCAACGAATCTTTCGGTTTTGGAGTTAAATTCACCTGCAACGATTCACTTTGAGCAGATATACCTATAGATGAAATCGTAAGACAAACAATAAATAAGATTTTCCTTTTCATACTGATAAACTTTGAATTTTTACGATGCAAAGGTCGTCAATGAAAAAAATAATCTTCTCCGCATTTGTTACCAAATGAAACAGATCTTATTTTTTATTTCTTATTCTACTAAGCGATTTTGGAGCTATTCCCAAATAATTGGCAATATGATAGAGTGGGAGTCGTTGGAAAGCCTGTGGTGATTGAGCAACCAGCTTCAGATAGCGCTCCTCTGCAGACAGAATTTGTAAATCAATGCTTAGCTGTACCAATCTTACATAAGCCTGTTCGATCAGTAGGCGGGCCACCCTTTCCATAGACGGAATCCGTTTAAATAATTCTTCAAGGTCATTTTGTAGAATGGTTGCTACCTCTGTTTCTTCAATAGCTTTTATATTCAGATGTGAAGGAGATTGACTGATACGGCTTCTGTTATCCGTTACCCATTCGCCTTCAAAAGCAAAATCGGTCGTAATTTCGTCGCCTTTATCAGTAAGTTGATAATAAATCACTGTTCCAGAAAGAAGGAAAGAGATAAACCTGCAAATCTCATCCTGCCTGAGAAGGATATCTCCTTTTGAGAAGCTTTTTAAATGAATAAACGATGACACCAACTTCCACTCCTCTTCAGAAAGGAAGATGTATTTATTGAATGATTGTTTTAACAGGTCTACATTCATAAATCTATACTATCTACATTTAAAGGCTTTTCTATATGAAAGTCTCGTTCAATCCATTCATTCACCTAATATTTATTCAACAGTATATGGTATTTCAACTAATACTGTAGTACCTATTCCCGGTTTTCCTGTGATTGATATTTTACCATCCATTAAATAGACTCTTTCTTTCATTCCAATCAATCCATAAGAATCAGTTTTGACTTTAACATTTCTATCAATTCCAATCCCGTTATCTGCAATTTTCAGTAAAATTCTGTTGTCAACTATATCGAAATCGACCTTCGCTTCAGTAGCTTTGGAATGTTTGGCAACATTTGACAAAGATTCCTGGAATATTCTATATAAAGCTATTGACTTTTGTGAATCAACATTAATATTCGATTCAGCCGACCGGAACTGGCAGTTTATGTTGTAACGTTCTGAATATTCTTTGGTATACAAATTCATGGCTTCCAAAACTCCGGCTAATTCAAGTTCTTCCGAACGTAAACCCGTCATTATTTTACGGGTAGTTCTGATTGTTTTATCAAGAATCGCAAATACTTTTGCAAATTCAACCTGTGTATCTTCCGTGAACTCATTTTGTGTATGGCTCATCACATTACGTTTTAACATACCCATATCAATCTTCAACGCAATCAGTATCTGACCAAGTTCATCATGAATTTCACGGGCTAACAGAACTCTTTCCTCTTCACGAACTATTTGTAAATGGGCAGCAAAATTTTTTAATTCATTTTGTGATTCTTTCAACGCTTCTTCAGCTTGTTTCCTTTTGGTAATATCAATTGATATTCCGAATGTTCCAGTAATATTCCCGTTTTTATCCCGTAAAGGCATTTTATTTGTCAATCCCCAAACTTCAGATCCATCTTTTCTAACTCCTCTTTCTTCATAAGTCAATGATTTTCCTGTTTTAATAATCTCTTGTTCACCCTTCAAAGTTGTATTGGCGAATTCATTTGAGTAGAAGTCAAAATCCGATTTACCAATAGCCTGCGAAGGTTCTTTACAACCTATATTTTTTGCCGTCACATCATTTACCCGTATAAACTTACCTTCCAGATCTTTAAAAAAGATACTTTCGGGAGTATTCTTCAACAACGAATCTACCAGATAACGTTCATGTTCCAACATCAGTTCTTTTTCTTTCATTTCGGTAATATCTATCGATATACCAAAAGTTCCGATAATATCTCCTTTAAAGTTGCGAAACGGCATCCTGTTTGTCAGACCCCAGACTTCTTTTCCATTTTTATGAATTCCTTTTTCAATAACAGATATTGGTTCACCGGTTTGAATGATATGCTGTTCCTGCTTCAATGTATTATTCGAGAATTCATCAATAAAGAAATCAGCATCCGATTTACCGATCAATTCCGAAGCATTTTTCAAACCGAAGTTTATGGCCGACTGATCATTTACCCGAATAAACTTACTATCAAGATCTTTAAAATAGATACTTTCAGTTGTATGTTTTAAAAGAGAATCAATAAAATTTTGTTCCTGCTCCAACAGAAATTCTTTTTCTTTCATCTCCGTAATATCTATCGATATACCGAAGGTCCCGATAATATTGTTATTCGCGTCACGCAGAGGCATTTTATTGGTTAAGCCCCATAATTCTTTTCCATCTATGCGAGTTCCTTTTTCTTCAATTACTAAAGGGACTCCGGTCCTGATGATTTCCTGTTCCTGACTGAATGTCAGTTCGGCAAATTCCTTTTTATAAAAATCAAAATCCGATTTTCCGATAAGTTGCTCGCATTCACAATCCATGTTCCTTGCTGCAAAATCGTTTAGCCTGATAAAACGGCTTTCCAGGTCTTTAAAGTAAATACTTTCAGAAGTATATTTTAATAGAGATTCAACCAGATAACGTTCATGAGTTAACAACAGTTCTTTTTCTTTCCGGTCGGAAATATCTTTATGTGTGCCAATAAACCTGATTGGATTTCCGTTTTCGTCACGACTGATTATTTTACCATGACTAAATATCCATTTATAGGTATTATTTTTACACAATAACCGGTATTCCTGCTCATAATTTGTTATTTCACCTTTTAAATAGCTCTTCATACTGGCACAAACAGTCATTTTATCATCGGGATGCATGATTTTCTCCCATTCTATCAGTGAATTTTTGATCTCATTTCCAGTATAACCAAGCATCAATTTCCATTGTTTTGAATAAATAACGTCATTGGTTTTCATATTCCATTCCCAGACTCCTTCGCCTGAACCTTCGAGAGCAAAAAGCCATTGATCCACATTTAAATTATTAGAATCATTATTTACCTGGCTATTACTAAGGTGTATCATGTATTTTCCAACAGGGATCAAAAACATTGGAAATATAAGTGATATTGGAATAAAGAAAGGTAGGATTGTATTGGAAAGAAGTCCGTTTAAAAAGAAGAATGAAGCAGCAAACATGATCAGGGCAACGAAAATGCCTAACCCGGCAAGTTTAAGAATTACATTTTTTAGTTGCCAGTCCGGTTTAAAGTAATGCCAAAGGATACCTGTAAAACCGGAAGTAATAATACCGGTCATTTCCAACATATTGTCAGGACTTTTTAAAAGTATAGTTCCGGCACAAAGTACGATCATGGCTATGGCAGCAGGTACCCATCCGAAATACAATCCTGTCAGAAGGAGTAATACAGGACTTAAATTAAAAATCACGTCCAGACTAAAAATACAAGGCGTTACTATCAACACTAAACCAATGGCTCCCAAAACCAGGCCGGCACAAATGTTATAAAACAAACTACCGGGTTTCTTTATTTTCAGAAAATAAGCATAAACTATACCAATTGTGAGAAGTAAGGCTGCATTTTGTATAAAACTTACAATAAATGATTCAATTAGATTCACTGAAAAATTTTGGATATAACCGGAATTGAGAATTGCACTTTTCATTATCTGATATTTTCACGAATAAGATAAATATAACTCATGATACCGGACAATTTAACATGAAAATTTAAAGTATTGTATTGTAGCATAATTTAAAGTTAGAAAATAACACATCCTTTTGTTAAAAGTACTGATTTTAAATAGATTTCGACTGGCAAATTTAGTAATTATTCTTCAATAATATCCTTTGTCTATCCTTATCGGTTGTAATATAACATTTCCTTTTGCGTAATACAAATCGTTGATTGTGAATTTATCGTTGGAAAGTTAATTCAACAACATAGTAACTGAAATGACAAAAAGAATTGTATCTCTCCATGTTGAGTAAATTTAAAGAATTAAAAAGCAAAGTGTCCACCTTAAACAACCATTTTCTTTGTTATGAAAATGGTTGTTTAAGGTGGACACTAACTATCATATAAAGTGTTTTGAAGTCGTTTTAATCCATTTCAATTGTCATTAATTCGAGTTCATCGATATGCAATCTGCTTTACAAGCATTCAACTATAGAATGTATTTACAAGTAATTTTGCTTCTTCAATATGATCAATTATCAATTAATCGCAATTCGGTTTATTTATGGCTTAAAGTCTTTATCTTAATTTCTTTCCAGAGTGCTTTGAATGAAGCAGTGGCTTTTGAATTGGGATTGTAATCGGCAAGGGGTTTTCTATGAATACCCATTTTTTCCACATCAGCAAGAAAAGGAATAAATGAAGAACAGAGATTAGGAACTTTTCCTGTAAGTTCCTTCATCATGTTCTGATGAATTGATTTCCTCACTTCAACCATGGAGAAAAAGGGAATTACAGAAGATTTATCTAGATCATCCTGTTTAAAAAAAGATATAATCTGTTCATAAGTCCTCAGGGAAAGAGGAGTTGGAACTGTAGGGATCAGAATATAATCGCACGCCAGAAAGATGTTTTCTGCCAGTATGGAAATACCTGGAGGACAGTCAAGAAAAATGACATCATAGTCATCCTTCAGTTCTTTTAATGCATCGCGTATCCATTTTTTAGACTTTTTTACCTGATCCAATAATGTATCCATGTGACGATAGGAAAAACCGGCAGGAATTATTTTTAGATTATAATAAAATGTGTCTGATATTATTTCATTCAGTTCAACTTTACCTGAAATTATTTTTTTTAAACTGGCGTCGTTACTCTGTTTAGTATGATAGTAAAATGATGAAGATCCCTGTGGATCGAGGTCCCATAAAAGAGTTTTTTTTCCATCAAGACTGGATAGATAGGATAAATTGACAGCTGCAGCCGTTTTACCTACCCCACCCTTGATATTGTATATACCATATATGATCATTTCGGTTCTTCAGCTTCTTCAGCTATTTCCGGGGTTTGTTTATCGATATCCATTTCAGGTTTCTGTTTCTTTTTATTCTTCTTTTCTTTTTCATGTAATTCCTTTTCAGGTTTCAGGTCTATACCTACTTCACTTTTCAATACTTTTTTAGCGCTTTTGACTAATTCAAGCGTTAATTCTTTCTCCTGTTCTAAAACATCTTTCTTAGTCCTTACTCTCTCTTTTAATGTAACCAGTTCTTTTTCCAGTCTATCCATTTTTTTGACAGAGGTTTCAAGGTTTTTGATAAAAGTTGTATCATGACCTTTTTCCTTTAGAATTTCCACACTCGCTTTTAAGGAATTCACAACTTCAAAAGCTTTTATTGTACTGTTTTTCAATTTCTTTTTTTTCATAATTCAGATTTTTTTTTATAATACAACGGGGTAGTTATTTCTCATGACAAAGATACAGGTTAATTTTGTTCTCTTAATAAATAAGTTGTGAAATAAACACCTTTAAAAACAATTTTTTTATATTACTTATGCTTAAAGATGAAGTATTTGAATAATTCCTTGATTAAATAATTTTAGAGTATACTCATTTAAAAGGAAAAGGGTGTTATTGAAATTTTAATGAGATTGATTTCTTTTCAAAACATAATTGAAATCCAATCTGAATAACTTTGTACAATTAATTCAAGAGTGAATCAACATTCCGATTTAATTTATTTCCTAAAAATGAAACAAAATGAAAGCATTAAAAAATCCTTCTTTTTTTGTAATTCAAATAATCCTTTTTTCCTTCTACATGATTATTTTAAATGTACTCTTGATTATTTTAAGGAAGGGATTTTAATCATCATTGTAAACATCATGTTCAAAGAATTGAATCCCTATCTTATTTATTCAAGTAATGTAAGGAATCAATAACACCTTTAATTTTTAATTATTTCTATTTTATCTCAATTGTACTTCCTGAAATTAATTTACACTTTTACTAGCTTATTCTTTCCACCAACTACCCACTACTTACTTATCAGTTCGTCAGGGATATTGATTTCAATCATCGAACTTACATATTCCTGTAGCTTTTTATCTTTAAAATCAAACCAGTCCTGCCTGATTTCGGAGTTATCAATGATATATTTGAAATTTGCAAAAGGCTTGCGGTTTTGAAGTGCATGGACGAGTTGGGTTCTTAATCTGGAATTATCAAGTTGATGAACAAACTTCTCCATTATTTTAAACGATTCGTTTGGAACCAACGGTTCAATAGTGATATACTTTTTCCAACGAGTGTATTTAGGTTTGAAATCTTTCAACGTAAATCCGGTATTCATCTTATAGGTGGAAGAATCGGAGAATAATTCATACGGAATTTGATCGATCTCAAGGGTATCCGTACGTAGAAAACACACCAAACCTGCATCGATATTACCGGCAATTTCTTTTACCGCCTTATTGTATCTTTCAGGGATCTGTACCACGTTCTCTTCCTCTTCGTCCATTTCTTCCGAAGGTTTTTCCTCTTCAGGCAGGTTAACTTCACTTAGGATAAAATCCAGTATCTTTTCCAATTCCTTTGGGTTTCCTTTTACCAAACGTATGTTCAGCAAAATTGAGTCCAAAAGTTCATTTGATGTCATAATAATATTTTTTAAGGTTGAATTAAATCATCTTCGAAATACTGATCAAACAGGTCGGAAATTTCATCAGCAAAACCATAACCGCATGGAGAAGCATATTTCACACAATCTGTACAACGAAGTTTAAAGTTATCAAGCAACTTATTCTTTTGCAGATAAATTAAAGCATTTCTGAAATTTGTGTAGGCACTATCGTAATATTGCTCAGTCATATCACCATAATCGTAAGTGAATTTACAAGCCATTTCTGCAAGGGTTACCATTAAATCACCCAATAACTCCGGAGATGGTTTAAACGTTTTAAAATCAGCTATTGCTTTCTTAGCAACCGAAAAGCGCATCTTAGGTTGGGCAGATTTCCCTTTTGGATAAAACTCATTGACAATGATTGCTTTGTATTTATCTGACATTTCCTGTTCGTTCGGATTCAGAAAGAACTCGAAATACTCTTTTACAGGTTTCATGTTGTCATACAATTCGAGGATAGTCTCTATCATCTGCTCGTTCGTGAGCGATTGAAGATGTTTTTTTAATGCTAATTTTGACATAGGATGAAAGATTGAATGAACGAATATAAATCATTGTAAAGTTCAAAGAAAGTTTTCAGAAGATAATTCAGGATATTACGATTCTTTTGACTTTTCAACAAACTGAATCTTCGATGAACTTTCAATTGCTTTTATGGCTATATCTTTAACACTCGCTTCCGCCGTTACAGCTTTTGTGGTGAGTTCTTTTATGGTTAATTCCAAATCTTTAATCTTCGACTGAAGTGCAAGGATGGTTTGTTCTTTCAATTTCAGTTCACCTTCCGTCTGTTTGGCTATCAGATCTTTTTCAAATCCATTTTCAATTTTAAGTCTTGCAGTCTCATTTTTTACGGCGGCTGATATTGCTTTTTCCATTTCTGCAGGAAATGCTTCATTTCTGGCTTTCAGTTCTGCCAATTCCTTTTCTGCACTTTTTATCTTTGCTTCGCGTTCGGCAAAATCTTTTTCGAAAGTCGCTTTCTTTTCCGCCAGTTCTTTTTCCAGCTTTGCTTTCTTTTCTTCGTAAAGGTCGGTCTCCTTTTTTCTGGTCAGTTTCAGGGTATACTGATAATCCTCTTCGTCACGTTGACGGTTCTTTTTCAATGTATCGGCGTCCTCTTTTAGTTTTTCGGTAGTCTCTTCCTGTTGTTTCTTCCATTGCAAACGGCTTTGGGACATATCCTCTTCAAATTTCGACTTCAATGCAGCCATTTCATCTTCATATTGTTTTTTCTTTTCCTTTTGTGCAAGCAACATCACTGACAACGAATCAGTAGTTACCGACAATTGATACAGATCATCCAGTGATTTTTTCTCAATCTGAATGGCTTGTTGTAACTCTTCGAATTTCTTGAATTCGGATACAAACCTGTCGCCTAACTTATCCAGAGAAGACGAAAGTTCAATTTTCATATTTGACAGATTTTTGACAATTCCATCATAACTCGAAGCAGCTGCAGTTTTTACAATTGTTTCCTGAATTTGTTTCTCCTGAACCTTTTTAGGCTCTTCTGTTTTAGACTCCTGTGTTTTTTGCAACAATTCGTCATAAGCTGCTAAAATTTCATTTTTTGTGTTTTTTGTACTGAGTTCCATAATGTATCGAATAATTGAATGATTGAATAACAGGGTATAGAAAAACGCTACTAATTTATCATCTGTATTATGCTAATTAAATGCATAAGCATAATGTTGACAGACATAGTTTTTTCGCAATACAAACATACAATATTAGTTTAAGTACACCAAATTTAAATCAAAAGGTGTAATACAAATTAGTACCCATAGTTCATATGGGGTTGAAGTAAAAAAATCAAACAGTTCATAGAGGAATGTCCATGAATGGTTTGACGGAAATATTAATAGATTTGGTATTCTGTGTTGTTGATAAGTACCGGAAAGAAATTGAACTCTTCTTCTGAATTTAAAATGAGACATTTAATTGTTCCAATTACTTAATTTCATATTTCGTCTCTGACTATATCTGAAAAGAGGGAAAACACCAAATGATGTTTACCCTCTTCGTTCTTAAAAAACACTGCGAAATTAGCGTATATCCTTCTTCCAGTAGGTATGTTTATTGTCCCTGGACCAAATAATTTACAACAGAGAATGTCTGGTTTAATTTCCTGTAATCATACCATATCAAGTTCCAGTTGAAGCGTGGAGCACTAGATGGTGCATTAACACTTAACCCCGGGACATACCCACCTACTTTTGTCGATTGACCAATTGTAGTAGTTATTGTATTGGAAAGGTTAAATCCATAGCCTGCTCCTAACTTCACTCCTCCTACTGATGCTACCAATTCGGCTTCATATCCGATGGACAAGGCAAGACTATTAGCATTTGTTTTGGTTATTTCTATCTCTTTTGCAACGCCACCGGTATTTCCAACTCCGGTAAATTCGCTTCCGGTAATTACAAACTGCTTATTTCCAATTATATTTGACAATCCGTCTGCACTACTCGGATAGGTTAGAGGTTCTCCGACGGTATGACCCAACACAGACTTATCAATAACCGGTGCATCCTGTCCTTCGGTGTATTTATTATAAGAATCCACACTGATCATCTGTGTAATCGGTTTGCGGGGGAATGAAATCATAAATTCACCTCCTTCCTGTGCAGGGTTATCGCTTTTGATGATCTTATAGAAATAGGCATCATACGGTGTTGATGTAACAACTACCGCATCTTCATCAGCCGATTGGTATGAAATCGATTTGGTTATTGTTTTCTCTGTAGAGAAGGCGGAGGATAATCCGGCCGTAACTTTAGCAGTGAATTCAACGCCACCGATTTTTGTGCCGATTATTGGCACATTGAATTCCCGTTCAAAGCCCATAATAACCGAGGCACTCAGTGATATTTCTGTTTCAGTTCCCTGTCCAACGGATGTAGATGTTCCCCATGAAGTAGAAGGCAAGTTTCCACCTGTGTACCAGTCTTTGTAATAAGGAGCTGTAGCCAGCACGGCATTAATCACCGGATAAGTCAACATATATTTATGTTCTACAAACTCGAGAATCTTACCCGTATGACTGGTATTTACCCCTCCAATAGCCGGAAATCCGGTTATATCGGTGGTCTTACCCTGACCATTCACATTAAAGCCTGTAGGACTATTTACCGTAACTACTGTGTTATTATTAATATACATATAGTTTAAATAACATCTGGTATACAATTCATTTACAAATTGAACTGAATCCATCCACTGAGTTCTGATATAACAGACTTTATCGATACCGGCTATATCCTTATCGAAGTTACCGGCTACCAATTGATCACCATAAACCTGACAGGTTGCATCACCGCTGATCATTATATTACTTCCTGTAAACGGGAAGCAGAGTTTACCTGCAGCGTTTATGCCGGTTATACTATTGCCGGTAACGATAGAGTAAGGTGCAGTCGATCCATGGAGATATGCCAGTATAATGGGGCTCATCCATAAGCGATTATTCTGCACCTGAAACAATGATGCAAGGGAGGTAAATGTTTTTTTAGCATAATTCAGATAGGTGACATATTGAAGTTTATCACTTGTCGTAACAGAAAGCACAATTTCGTCTGCATTATCACCGTTAATATCACCGATAGCAAGGTTAACGGCCTTCAACGTTTTATTCGGGAATTGTATATCTTTGGTTATATGAATGTTATTGTCAGTCGATGCCAGATTACCGTTAAGGAACAGATGCAGTTTGGGTGATAAACCGCTTACTGGCGAAGAAGTAGTGACCATAATATCATTTTTGCCGTTCTTGTCTATGTCGGCGACCTCCATCCTGAGAGAAAAAGCCTTATCACCGGATGTTAGACCCTGGTCGGACTGAAAACTTCGTTCCGCTATTTTCTTAAACGTTTTACCATCGTAAATACGAAGTATATCGTGTACGGCAATTAATATGTCCGGCGTACCGTCATTGTTTACGTCCCCTGTTTTCAACGTCATTTCCCATTGGGCGAACTCATTTGGCCTTGAGTTGTGGCTTGCGGGTAAATTGTCGGAACCGATGCCATTATAAGTTGTTATTTTATACCCTACTCCGGCCCATATATCCGGCATGGTAAACTCATCGGGTAAAACAACGGTTTGTTGGGCAAAGTTGCTCAGTGAATCCCCCAGTATATGCAACGTCACCTGGCCTGTACCTGCTGAAAATCCCTGTACCTTTTCATTCCATACAGCGATAATGGTATTTTCATGTCCATTGTCATTTACCTGGGTAGCTATCTTTTTCAGATTTTTCCACCACATTACACTCCCGGTAGCCACAATGTTCGGGATATTGCGGACTGGAGCCCTGTAGAGATTGTAATTTAATTTAAACGGAACGGTATCTGTAGCCAATAGATATACAAGTTCTTTGTCAGATGGCATGAAGTAGCTCTTCTTCTGAATAGGTAACGTATCCAGACAAACAAGAGGAACTTGCGGTTCGGCATTACTTCCGAAAATAGATTGCAAGGTGACAATTCGGGTGTCAGCCGGCTCATAGACGCAACGAACTGCCAATCCATCATTAAACTTATTCTGGTTATTTATAACCAATGCAGCGTTATTGTATGAAATTAATGCATTGTACCCGTTTGCAACATCTACTTTGGTTGATGTCCAGTAGGCAGCAGTAGTTCCCGATTGAGAGAAGCCTGCTGATGTCCTGCAGCCCGATGCAAGAGCATTAAATCCGCTGGAATTTGTAGCATTTGTATTGGGTGCCGACCAGCTTTTAGTTCCCGGAGCTTTCATAGTTGCACCGGCGATATCCAGTCCACCCAGGTGCTGAGCCAGCGAGTTGAATTCTGCATCGGAAGGGAGTCTCCACCCGGATGGAGTAATACTATCCGTTGAGTTGGCGGCATTGAAGGTATAGAGTGCACCAAAAATATCGCCGTTATCGGTGGCATCGTTGTAATAACAGTATGCCTGGTCGGTAGAAGTCAAGGCATTCCAGTTTAATTGCGAATTAATATAATGTAACGATGTCCTGCTCTTGGTTTTTGTTGTTCTCAGGTTTTGAGCCATCCAATAGAGCGACCCGATTTTAATAACCGGGTAAGCATTGTTATCCGCATCAACACAATTGATCAGATAAAAACCGATATTCTTACTTGCTTTAGTGCTGTCCATAATAATGGTACTGGATGTCCCGGATGTCCCGGTAAAACGCAGAAAATCACCAACTGTAAACTTCAGTGCTTTTTTAATACTGTCCGTAGCTATCTTTTGAGGTGCACGGTTAGAACCGGTTGTTGGCGTAAAGATGTCCGATGTGATTTGTTGTATTAATCCTGACGAATTACTGACTTTACTCAGGCTCAGGAGTTTTTCAAATCCTCTGTAGTTTTTTCCATCTACCGACACAATATATAAACCGCTCGATAAGACCGGCATTCGAAAGCTATATGTACCGCTTTGTAAATATGAGACTGATGTACTAATTAATTTTCCGGTAACATCTTTGATTGATATAGTAGTGTTACCCGTCCGGGGTATCTCGAAGGTTAGGGTAGCTGCATTTGTTGCAGGATTCGGATAGAGTGTCAGCTTCGATAAGTTATCTTCCTGTACCTCTTTTATGCCCGAAATAATCCCTGTTGAGTTCAGTACCAATATATCAGTACCATTAAGGGTAAGAGACAATCCGTTAGTTACATTTTCAACCAATACTTTATCCAAAGTATTGGCCACTCCACCGGCACTGAACGTAATATTATACTCTTGAGCAAACAAACTCAAGCCACTAAGTAAAAAGACAAACAGAACACATGTCTTCTTACATTTGATTTGGAACATGTCATTTTTTTTCATTTTGTTTTGTGTTTAAATTGAACTAAATGTATAAGTAAGCAAACGCTGGAAAATATAATAGTTTACAAAATAACTTATTGCATTTTAAAAATAACTTATCAAATCGTACACTTTTATAATCAAAATTGATAAATCGGATAAATAAATGGCCAATTTTGATTATTGATTGACTGTCAATCTTGATAAAATGTGTCAATAAATGGACTGATTTGATAATAGGTTTATCTTTATAAAGAACTTATTTATTCAAAATAATACCTTCGTTCAATGATGAATTTTAAACTCATGGAATCATATAATATAGTTCCATGTTGAAGAAATGAAATGTCTAACAAATGACTACGAAACATACTACAAAGTTAACTATATTATTTTAAAATTTAATTGTTTATTTTAATTATTTTTTGATAAATTGCTTTTATATACCAAACTATATTTCAAAACAACTACACTTGTAACATTTAACTATTTAGGCTACTGATAAAATAAATGAAGTACTTTCATTTATTTATTTGCCTTTTTGTATTGCAGTTAACTGGTATTAAATTGTAAATAAAGATCGGCCACTGATTAGAGCTGATTTACACAGATTATTTTTGATGCAAGAAATAGAGATAAATAAATTGCAAATAAACTATTGTGTCCTCAGTGAATAAATATTTTGTTTTTTCTATTCTGTTCTTCAATGTTTGTCTACAGAGATTAATTCTTTAATTTTGCATAGTAAAAAATAAAAATCTTTTTATCTTTGCATCAGTTTTGAATCATACTGAAAAGTAGAACTCCCTGATTCAGACTTATCCAAACAAAAAACTTACTACATCTACCATTCATGGCAAATATCATTTTGCTGTGAAAATCATTGTTTCTATTTCTTTTTGTTATTTAAGCGTTCTGAAGGAGACTCCGAGGGAACCCCGAAGAGACCTTAGAGGAACCCTAAATGGACAAATGATATATAAAACACATAAATTGCTATCCTTTTGATTTTTGTTACAAACAACAATCATGACTCAGGTTTATTCGTTTGGTGCAACCGGTTTTCCTGCGAAGAAAGAAATCAAAACATTCCGATAGCTATCTGTATCACAAAAGCTTACACAAAAGTTTAATATTTAAAAATGAATTAAAGAAGAACATATAAGGAATTATCTTCAGCAAAATATAAATTCCAAAAGGAATATGCACTTTTGTTTTCTATAATAAACGAATTAAATAACTGCGGTTATCTGTAATCCGTCCGACCGCTCAAAGCGGTCAGACGGAGGGTGCAATTAGTGTTTTGCGCAGAAAGATATGGCGTTTATTATATTATCTTTTGTGGTGAAATATTCAGTTGTATTTATTGGGTTCATAAGAAGCCCAGTAGAACCAAAAAACAAGGGAATAAGGGTGGAGTGTGGGGTGTTTGGTCCTCTACTAAGGGTGAAAAAAAACAAAAATAAAGTTTTGAAAACAAGGTTAATTCAGATTATATGCTACTGTTTTTAGTTTGCTCTAAATTGTAAATGATAATTGTCCACTGATTACTATTATTTACATAGATTATTTTACTTTATTAAATTGCAAATGGATAAATTGTAAATAACAAACGCCCTATGCTTCATTTGAACCGAGACACAGGGTTCATACTAAGCGGAAGGGCGGAAGTGACTGAGAAAAAATGATAACAGTAAATCAAAAGTACTGTTTGATTTTATCTGTACGAACGGTTGATGGTATATTGCGGTACGCCGTTGGCACCCATAAAAATGACACGGATACTGTCGGCATGAAAAGTAACCTCCGAGAATCCGGCAGTTGAATTGCTGAAACGCGATAATTCATTCATCGAACTTGGCCTTGGTTCGCCACCGGTACCTGTAACGACATATTCCACATTTTTTCCTTTTTCACGTAAATGCTGAAAGTCGTGGTCATGGCCGCAAAAATAGAACTGGGCATGATACTTTTCGAGCAATGGCTTTACCCGTTGGATCATTTCTGCCGTATTGCCATGTGTTTTACTTGCCGAATAAACCGGATGGTGACCGAAAACGATTTTCCACTGTTCTTTCGAATTAGCCAACACATCATTCAGCCATTGAATTTGTCTGGCGGTATCTTGTACGGCAACATCGGGATACCCTCCTTTTGTATGATATTGTTCAACCAATGGCGGGGTATCAAGGAAAATAAACCGTGCAGAAATAGAATCGTTTATTTTGCGAACAAAGGTATAATAATGAGCTTCCATCTTCCAACGGGGACTTATCTTTGAATAATCAATCTGAGCCTGTGTATTGCCCTTGTAATCGTGATTTCCCAATACAGGGAACCAATCCACCTGAAGGGACTTTTGGGTATACACATTTTCAAAATTACTCTTCCATAACGGATCGGTGGTTGATGTAACCCCGGCAATCTGGAAATTATCACCACAGGATACTATAAACTGAGGATTCAACTGATCGGCCTGTTTTGCCATCCCTTCAGCGACTACCTGCTGCTGCTTTTCACCACTCCAGCCCCAATCGCTGATCACAAAGAAATTCAGTGCCTGATCCTTATTTTGGACAGTTGAACCTGATTCCTTGTTTTCTGACTTTGCGTCTTTTACCGGTGTAAAGGACATTATGGCAAAAACCGCCACGAATAAAAGAAATAATGAATTATTTTTTTTCATATACGTAATTTTTAAAAATGGAATATAAAGAAACAGCACCTGTGGTCAACGTTTTCCATTGCTAACCGGAGATGCTGTTGTTAACTTAACCTTAAAAAAACCTAATTTTATTCAGCAGCAATATCAAGAACAACCATAGTCCCGGGTATCATTTTACCGTTGTTTTGACCGGCTGCTGCTTCAAAATCGGCTGCAGGGAGATAGATATGATGTGTT
>Ga0302288_1000907_pt1 | contig 21183 bp, 11 predicted proteins | sample III_Fen_N1_1_FD_194549 | JGI IMG/M metagenome (GOLD analysis project Ga0302288, IMG submission 194549) | Peat permafrost microbial communities from Stordalen Mire near Abisko, Sweden - III_Fen_N1_1 | ecosystem: Environmental > Terrestrial > Soil > Wetlands > Permafrost | place: Sweden: Abisko...
ATGTTGAAATTAATGACCAAGGACGCCCATTTGCATTAGAATCGAATGCCGATACACTTCATAGACTTTATATTCATATTCAAAGTACTTCAGAAAAAATCTATTTTGGATTCCAACCTAAAGACAAAACAGCAGGACATGGCACTTTTAGAATTTTAAATCCAAGTGGAACTGTTGTTTATGCGAGAACAAATGTTCCAACAGCTACTGGTGGTGGCTATATAGAGACATATAATGAGGCAGTTGCAGGACCAAAAATTGGTGGTTCACCTGCTGCAGGGTATAATCCACTATCATATACTCCAACAACTACTGGTGATTTCTATATTGAATTCACTACAACAACTGGCACAACCTATCATTTCGATTTATTTGACATTACAGTTGTAAATGCTTCGAATCAACCAATTGATGGTAGACTTTGGTCATATGCATGGGATTTTAGTACGCAAGGAGGTTTGAATGTTTATAATGCGACAATGTATGTATATAGTGGCGATAAGTATACGACATCGGTAAATTTCAATGGTATGCAACCATTTGGTTTTGTTGTTTCTTGTAATAGTAAAGGAACGCAAAACACAGGGAATGAAGCTATCGACCGTCAATCAGTTACTGGGAATCATACTTATCCCGAATATAAAGTCTTTTTAAACATTCCTGATCCCACTGTTTATACAGCTGCCGTTATTCCAACAATGGTTCAAGATTTAAGTGTATTAGGTTCGCCAATTACTGGTTCTCCCGTAAAATTTTATTTAAATATGAATAAAAGCGGAACTGTTGAAATATTCCTAGACCTTGATGGTGTTGCCGGTTATCAAGCAGGGAATAAAGATGTTGTATTAGTTGATGTCATAAACGCAGGAGGTGATACCGTAATTTGGGATGGTAAAGATGCCGCAGGAACTTTAGTTGTTCAAAATGTAACCGTTGGAGTTACATCACGATTTTCGACAGGTGTTACTCATTTCCCAATTTTTGATGATGAATACAGTAATAATGGCTTAATTGTAAATAGAATTACGCCAAATGCATCGAGAGCCGCAGTATATTGGGACGATTCACAATTTGGAGGAACGGTAAATATGATTGGAGCTTCGGGGAATGCCGATGGACATAACTTCCCAACTGTTTCGGGTGGATATGGAAACCTAAGAACCATCAATACCTGGTGGAATGGGTTTGAAAATAATGACCTTAAATCGTTTTCATTTACAATGGATGGTAGCTTCTTACCTATATCATTGAGTAATTTTTCAGGTATCATTTCGAAACAATCAATTACTTTACGTTGGACAACTGAATCGGAAACAAACAATAATTTCTTTGAACTTTTGCGATCAAGCAATGGAGCAAATTGGGAAACTATTGCAAAAATGAATGGTGCAGGAACGTCAACTACTGTAAACGAATACCATTATGAAGATAATAATCCAATTATTGGAATAACTTATTACCAATTAAAACAAGTTGATTACGATGGTACATCAAGTTTTTCAAAAATAATTGCAATACATTTTACAGACACAACAGTAGTTAATTCCTATAAAATTTACCCCATTCCAGCAATTAATTCTGTAACGATTGAAACATGTTGTATAAAGGAAAATATAATACAATTAATAAATACTGATGGTAAAAATATACTAGAATCCATCTCTAATTCAATGTCCGAGCAAAATATACTTTCAATAGACTTATCAGAGCTTAAAAGTGGAATTTATATATTATTAATTAATGGTGATAAGAATATGATTATAAAGGAATAATCTATTTTTTTATAAGGTTAAAAATTGTTTAAAACTATATTATAACATAACCAACTTATGTATTTAAAACACGTATAATTTATGTGTTATTACATTGCTTTGTCTTGTTATGAAACATCTTATTTATATACTATTCACTATATTGATTTCAACCAATATTTTTGCTGAAGGAACGAAACAATTACGTCCAACAAGTTCCGACTATGGTAATGTAGAAATTAATGATCAACACCGTCCTTTTGCATTAGAATCAAATACCGATTCACTTCATCGACTATACATACACATTCAAAACACTTCTGAAAAAATATATTTTGGTTTTCAACCTAAAGATAAAAACTTAGGTACAGGAACGTTTCAAATACGAAATGCTAGTGGTATTATTGTTTACACCCAAACAAGTGTACCTATTGCAAGTGGTGCAGGCTATATCGAAGACTATAATGAAGCTGTTGCAGGCCCCAAAATTGGAGGCTTACCAGCTGGAGGTTATAATCCACTTTCATTTTCACCAGCTACAACAGGTGATTTTTATATTGAATTTACTACGACCTTAGGTTCAGGTGTTACCTACCATTTCGATTTGTTTGACATAACCGTTGTTGATGCGAGCAATCAACCAATTAATGGTAGACTTTGGTCATATGCTTGGGATTTAAGTACACAAGGTGGAACAAATGTTTATAATGCAACAATGTATGTTTATACCACCGATAAATATACAACATCAATCGATTTCAATGGAATGCAACCTTATGGCTTTGTTGTTTCTTGCAATAGTAAAGGAACACAAAATACCGGTAACGAAGCTCAAGATCGTAAATCAGTGACAGGAAACCACACTTACCCAGAATTTAAGGTTTTTTTGAGTGCCCCCGACCCTAACGTTTATACATCAGCAATTACTCCATCAATGATTGAAGATCTTAAAGTTTTAGGTACACCATTAACTGGTTCTCCTGTAAATTTCTATTTAAACATGAGCAAAAGTGGAACTGTTGAGATATTTTTAGATCTCGATGGTGTTGCAGGATATCAAGCAGGAAATAAAGATGTTGTAATTGTTGATGCAATAAACGCTGGTGGTGACACTTTAGTTTGGAATGGCAAAGATGCTACTGGAACTTATGTTGTTCAAAATGTAACTGTTGGAGTTACGTCAAGGTTCGCAACGGGTGTAACTCATTTCCCAATTTATGATGATGAATATAGTCAATATGGTATTATTGTAAATAGAATTTCACCAAATGCATCAAGAGCGTCAGTATATTGGGACGATTCCAAAATAAATGGTGGTACGGTTAACTTAACAGGGGCATCGGGTAATAATGATGGACACAATTATCCCACAAACATTAAAGCTGATTATGGAGATACGATTACAGTAAATACTTGGTGGAATGGATATGAAAACAATGACCTTAAATCATTTAGTTTTTCGATGGATGGAACATATTTACCAATAAGCTTACTTAGTTTTAACTGTGAGAATAAAAATGACTCAATCATTATAAATTGGAAAACAGCTTCTGAAACGAATAACGATTATTTTGAACTTCAACGTTCCGAGAATGGAACACAATGGAAAACCCTTGTAAAAATAGATGGTAATGGAAATTCGACTGTTATTCTAAATTATAAGTACATTGACAAATTACCTATTTGGGGAACATCTTATTACAGATTGAAACAAGTTGATTTTGATGGTAAGTTTAGCTATTCTCATCGTATTTCATCGACTAATCAACTAAGCCAAAAGCATGAAATTAAAACATTTCCAAATCCTGCGATTAAAACAATAACTGTAGATATTGGTTCTGGCAACGGAAATGACATTAAAATATTAGGTCTTGATGGACGAGACTTTACCAATTTACTTCCAATATTAAAAATTAATGATAGTACATATTCTATAGATATTTCAAATCTCGAAATTGGGACGTACATCCTTAAAATTAATGGTGATGCTAATTTATTTATGAAACAATAATTCTTACCGCAACCTTTTGCACTAATCTGTTGTCTTGAAAATAGAATCAATTCACTTATTATGACAAGCAAAAAGCTTAAACTTATCCTTATAATCATTATTGGTAGTACTGTTTGGGGATTTGGTGCCAATTACTCAGGAACGGTGATTGATACTCGTTCAAAACAAGCAATTAGTGGAGTTTTAGTTTCAGTTAATAATGATACAGCAGTTACAAATAGTTCTGGTTATTTCAAAATTACTATATCAGAATCAACAGAATCTCCGTTCAATATAGATAAGGTTGCATCGGTAGAAATTTTTTCTATACAAGGTAAAACACTAGCTCAATTCAAAACTCTTAGTGAAGCAAATGCTTTTGTACTAAATCAAACGAATGCTGTTTATGTTTTAGTTATTAGGAGTGAAACAGGAAAAAGAACTACAATTATTTGCACTCCTCAAACTGTCCAACAAATTAGTTCGGAACGCTTTCCAATACAAAAGCAAACATCTAAATTAAAATCAGAAAGTTCTCCCATTTTGCATTTCTCAAAATCGGGATATTTCAATCAAGAGTGGTCAATTCGAAATGATTCGATTTATGAAATGCTCGCTATATCAAACGATTCAATACCATATTTACACAAACTTGTAAATCAAAATGCTTTTGATCTACTTAAAGGTTTACCATTGATTCCGAAACAAAGTCAAATCACTTCAGTTAAGGTAATTTACTCGTTAAAACGAGATTCTCTCTATTATGTTAATTCAAAGTTTTTCACATTTCACTACGACTTTGTGACAAAAGCACTTGGTTATAAAGGAGATACTAAAACATTTAATAATAACGAATATACTAATAGCCCCAAACGTGAATTCATATTAGCTACTCTCAATTATTATGAGGCATCGAATCTTTGGGGTTTAGAGTTTTTCCCTGGCGATATGGTTAGTTGTGAACAAGTCGAAAAATTGTATAATGCAATTGTTACAAGTTCATTTTTTGGCGACAGTCTTAAGCTCGTTGGTAATGAACAAAGATTTATTTCTTGTTCAAATATGCCAATAGTTACACAAGACCAAATAAACAATAATCAAATTTATCAAGCATTAACGATAAGCGAAGGCTATGGATATCTGAAAAAAGTTAAAATGAAAGAACTTACAAATACGTATGTAAGTAGACACGATTTTATTTTGCTCGATAGTGTACCACTTGATATAAATCCAGTTTCGGGAATAATAACTTCGGAATTTCAAACTCCACTTTGTCATATTAATCTTTTGAGTCATAACAGAGGAACGCCAAACATGGCTTATAGAAATGCATGGAACGATGCAAAGTTCAGTTCTTTTGAAAATGAATTAATCTATTTGAAAGTAGATCTCGATTCGTTTGTAATTCGAAAAGCAACTATAGATGAAGCAACTACATTTTGGAATGCTCATGAACCTTCAAAAACAATTAATCTAAATGCAGATACCATTACCAAAGGATTATTTGAATTGAGTTCATCGGGTATTGAAAACATTAGTACAATTGGTGGAAAAGCTTCGAATGTTGCTGAACTTGGGAAAGTACAAATGTATTATTCAAATATTTCAAAAGTTCCATTACCAGAGGGAGGATTTGCTATCCCTTTTAGCTACTATGCACAACATTTAAAGAAAAACAAAATCGACACAATAATTAAAACAATACTTGCCGATAGTTTATTTAAAACAAATATTGAATACCGAAAAACAAAATTACAATACATTCAAGAGTTAATAAAATCGGCTCCATTAGACTCTGATTTAGTGAAATTAGTTAAAGATAAAATAAGTAGTAATGGATATACTTTCACCTATTATCGTTTTCGTTCATCAACAAATACGGAAGATATCGAAGATTTTAATGGAGCTGGATTATATGATTCGTATAGTGGATCGTTGACCGATCCTGACAAAACTATCGAAAAAGCTATTAAGAAAGTTTATGCAAGCTTATGGAATTATGGAGCATTTGAGGAACGAGAATATTACAAAATCAATCAGCTTTCGGTTGAAATGGGAATACTTGTACATCGGTCGTTTACCGATGAAGTTGCCAATGGAGTTGCCATTACATCAATTATTTATGATAGACCCGATTTACAATATCCCGGAATTACTATTAATACTCAATATGGCGAAACAAGCATTACAAACCCCGATGGAATTTACAATCCCGAACAAATAATTTGCTACACCTTTAGCATCGATCCAAACAATAAATATATAATAGAATATTTAAGCAAATCGGATGTGCCAGGAAAAGAAAATAGTACAGTTTTGACCGCTGAAGAAATTTCATTGCTTACCGATATTTGCTTAGACATTCAATATCATTTTATGCTTAAAACAAATCACAATGTAGTTATGGACATTGAGTTTAAAATTGATATTATAAATGGACAACGAAAATTATATATAAAACAAGCACGTACATACTAACACAAAACATTTTTCAAAAGATAAATCATATATTTATTTCAGACTGTAAAATAAAAACAATGTGCCTTCGTTTTTCTGTCATTATTTAACTATTTAATCCCAAAAACATGAAAGCGAACTCAATTGTAATCGCAGCATTATGCTGTTGGTCTAATCTGTCATTCTCTCAAAATACAGATTCTCTCAAAACTCAAAACACAGCCAAATACAAGAATGAATTTGGAATAAGCCTTGTTGATGCAAATTTTTATAGACCATATTTTCAATATAAACGAAAAATGGAATCATACTCAATTAGAGCAGTAGTATATTCCGATAATCGAAATTATCAAAGCTTATATTATGGAATTACAGATACAACATCTCCGACGAAACCAAATGTTCAATACCATGTAATTCGCGAATTACGAACTTTGGGAGGGAAAATTGGTATTGAAAAAGGAAGTAAGATTTTTGAATCAACTAAACTATTTTATGGTTTTGATGTAGGATTATCTCATATCAAAGACAGATCAAAAACGTATGATTTATATCTTAAGACAGATTCAAATAATACGTTTAGTTCACTTTTGATTGTTCCTTATCGTCCAACTGAATATAATTTAAATGGATATAGTTTTGAAGTAGCCCCCATAGTTGGATTAAACCAAAGAATTTCAAATCATTTTTCGGCATCGGTCGAACTTAATTTACTTTTTAAATATCTAAATTTTAATACCAATTCGCGGACATTTGAATATAATTCAAATGTTAAAGTTTTTTTGAGTTATCAAATTTAATCAAAACAATAAAAAAGTTTATTTGCTAATAAAACCTTATTTTTGAGGCAAATTTCAAAAACATGCACAAAAGAATAGCTTCGCAATTAAACATAAGCGAACAACAAATAAAAAACACACTAAAACTTTTAAGCGAAGGTGCTACCGTTCCTTTTATTGCTCGTTACCGAAAAGAAATGACGGGAACGTTAGATGAAGTAGATATTACCGCCATTCGCGATTTAAATACTAAGTTCATAGAACTAGAAGAACGCAGAACAAGCATACTTGAATCAATTGAGAAACAAGGTTTACTAACACCTGAACTGCGTGAAAAAATTACGAAAGCAGGGGCACTTACCGAACTTGAGGATTTATATTTACCCTATAAACCCAAACGTAAAACTCGTGCATCGGTTGCTCGTGAAAAAGGCTTAGAACCACTTGCTCAGCAATTATCGAAACAAGCAACTAACGATTTAAAAACTCTTGCACGTCCATTTATAAATGAACAAGTTAGTTCTATTGATGATGCCTTACAAGGAGCAAGAGATATTATTGCCGAATGGATTTCTGAAACTCCATCAGCTCGAAACAGTACTCGAAATTTATTTAATCGAGAAGCATATATTCACTCAAAACTGGTAAAAGGTAAAGATGAAGAAGCTGCAAAATTCAAAGATTATTTTGACTTTAATGAACCATTAAAACGCTGTCCATCTCACCGGTTATTAGCAATCAGACGTGGTGAAAACGAAGGCTTTTTAAAAGTTTGGATTGAACCCGATGAAACACAAGCTATTGAATTGCTTGATCGAATGTTTGTAAAAAACAAAACCGAAGCAGCTTTACAAGTATCATTGGCAGTAAAAGATAGTTACAAACGCCTTTTACAACCAAGCATAGAAACAGAATGTGCTAACGAAGGCAAAGCCAAAGCCGACGATGAAGCAATAAGAGTTTTTGCCGATAACTTACGACAATTACTTCTGGCATCGCCATTGGGAAATAAACGAATTTTAGCAATCGATCCGGGATTTAGAACAGGTTGCAAAATTGTTTGTATTGATGCTCAAGGAACCGTTTTAAGAAACGATACCATCTACCCTCATCCGCCTCAAAACGAAAATGCAGTTGCGGGACAAAAAATTGAGGCTATTGTAAAACAATTTAAAATTGAAGCAATTGCCATTGGTAACGGAACTGCGGGACGTGAAACTGAACAGTTTATTCGAACATTAGGTTTAGATAAAACCATTGAAATATTTATGGTTAATGAAAATGGAGCATCAATTTATTCAGCATCGGCAGTAGCTCGCGAAGAATTTGCCGATTATGATGTTACCGTTCGTGGTACAATTTCAATAGGTAGACGTTTGATGGATCCACTTTCGGAACTGGTAAAAATAGATCCAAAATCAATTGGTGTTGGTCAATATCAGCACGATGTAGATCAGAATAAACTACAAAAGAAGCTGGATGAAGTTGTTGAAAGTTGTGTAAATCTTGTTGGTGTAAATGTAAACGTTGCAAGTAAACATCTATTAAAATATGTATCGGGACTTGGCCCACAAATCGCTGTGAATATTGTTAATCATCGTCGTGAAAATGGAGCATTTAAAAGTCGCGATGAATTGAAAAAAGTTGCACGTTTAGGTCCTAAAGCATATGAGCAATGTGCAGGATTCCTTCGCATTCCCGAAGCTGTAAATCCACTTGACAATAGTGCAGTTCACCCTGAATCGTATGGTACTGTTAAGAAAATGGCACAAACTCTAAAATGCGAAGTAAAAGATTTATTGAAAGACGAACAACTTCGAAAATCGATTTCTCTCCAACAATTTGTTACAGAAACCACTGGATTGCCAACGCTCAATGATATAATGCAAGAACTTGCAAAACCAGGTCGTGATCCGCGTTCAACAGCGAAAGCATTTTCGTTCGATGAAACGATTCACAGTATGGACGATGTTCATGTAGGAATGGTTTTACCCGGAATTGTAACAAACATAACCAACTTTGGAGCTTTTGTTGATATTGGAGTTAAACAAGATGGTTTGGTACATATTTCACATTTAGCAAACCGTTTTGTAAGTAACCCTAACGATGTGGTTTCACTTGGACAACACGTTACCGTTAAAGTGTTAGAAGTTGACAGTTCAAGGAAAAGAATTCAATTAAGCATGAAAGAGGCTTAAGGGTTTTGAGTTAATAATTTTGAGTTAAATAATACAAGAGTATAGTTTGCAAATAAGAGAATATTTATACGGGGAAAAATCTGTTTACAGTCTGATATTTATAACACTTACAATATTGGTTCTCGTTTATGGATCATTATTTCATTTTTTAGATTACAATAATTTTGATGCACCGAGTTATTTCGGTGGTTCTCGATTATTATTTAAACTTCCTGGGGCACTCGATTTCCAATCAAGATTATCGAAACCATTAACACTCATTGTCCCAGGATTTATGGAATGGGCTTTCAATATTCATCCAAGATTTACCTATTGGTCACAAAATATATTATTCTTTTATCTCTGTGGGTTTTCTATTTACAAACTTTTTGTAGTCATTTTCAAAGACACTAAAATAGCATTTGGAGGAATGATGGTGTATTGCACTTGTCAACCTTTAGCATGTTTCTCTTTCCTTATTTTATCGGATGTTAGTGGTTGGTTTTTTGGCATCTACAGCATTTATTTATCAATAAAATTTTTATTAGAATCGCCTCAATCATTAAAAAAACTTTGGATAATTGGATTCATCGTTGGTATTGGTTGTCTCTTTAAAGAAAGTGCAATTGTTGGACTTATATTTTTATTTACAATTATCTTATTCAACCCAACGAGTATACAAATTAAGATTAAACAACTAAGTATTGTTATTATCGGATTTCTTATTCCTTTTGCAACATCGTTTTTTATCATTCAACATTTTTATGCAGATTCGGTAATTAAACGAATGCACGATGGATATAAAGATACCGAACACGACACATTTATGCTATCTCAGTTAAAACAAATTTATCGAGTAATTGATGTGTATTGGTTTTTATTCCTTTTCGGATTACGTAAAGTTTATTTAGTACTGAAAGCTAAACATAATACCGTTTTGCTAGAAAGCGTTTTACTTTCAATTGTTATTATTGGCATATCGATGCAAATCTGGCCATATCTTCTCGACAGAATTCTATTTATGCTTGCTCCGTTTATGGTTATAATTATACTTTATGGCCTTCAATATTTCGCAAACTATAAAACTATTTTAATTACATCTGCAGGTATTATAAACATAGGAATGACCTATGCTATTTATCGATTTCAAATGAGTGGAATGATTTTAATTGGAACTGTTTTATTCACCTTAATTTTAGGTATGATAATAATTCGCATATATCAAAAAGATAAAACATTTATAAAAGTTTAAACGAAGTGAATACCTTATCGATTATAATACCTACGTTTAATGATGGCAAAACACTCCCCATTGTTTTGCAACGATTAAAAGATCTTAAATTAATTGAAGATATTTCGAAAGAAATTATAATCGTAGATGACTGTTCAACGGACCAATCAGCATCAGACATCAAATCATTTATACACGCAAATAGAGATGCTATAAAAATTATTTATTGTAAACATGATAAAAACAAAGGTAAAGGAGCAGCAATTCATACAGGAATAGCTAAAGCAACAGGCAATTTACTTATTATTCAAGATGCTGATCTTGAATATAATCCTGAGGATTATAACATTTTACTTAACCAAATACTGTACAATGCCGCTGATGTTGTTTATGGTTCCCGTTTTCATAAAGAAAGTATTAACCATAAAACACTGTTCTGGCACACATTTGCGAATAGATTCTTAACAAAAATATCGAATATATGCACTGGTTTACAACTAACAGATATGGAAACTTGCTACAAATTATTTAAAACCGACATAATTTCAAATGCACCGTTGCATGAAAAACGTTTTGGCTTTGAACCAGAAATAACGGCAAAAATAGCTAAAAACAAAAAACTTAAAATTGTTGAAGTCCCAATATCTTATTCAGGTAGAACCTATACCGAAGGAAAAAAAATAGGCATGAAAGATGGGTTTAGAGCTATTTTCTGCATAATTCGTTATTCATTTTTTTGAGAAAATTATTTCAATCTTCAAATATTTCATAACTTGCTTACGTTCATTTAATACGATTTTATTATTACCATATTTTACTAATGATGATAAAAACTAAATACATATCGTACTTCACTTTCATTTTAATCTGTATTGTAGCATTTAGCAAAACAACTAAAGCTCAACCATGGGGAGCTGGAGCATCGGTACTTTACAATCCTCAAACAGAAAGTTTTGGAGCAGGTATTAGAGCTGAAATCCCTTACAATAAATTAAGAATAGTTCCTCAACTTAGCTACTATCCATCGTTCAATAAAGTAACGGAATACTATTTAGGAGTAGCTGCTCATCTCGATTTTATGGAAACACGTTCGTGGAAATTATATGCGATTGCTTTGGCATCATACAATCATTGGATAAATTACCATTCAAACTCAAAACTAACTGGTAGGCCAAACAATTGGGATGGCGAATTAGGATTGGGTTGGACAACACAAAAATGCTTACGTCCATTCATCGAATATCGATATAACTTTAAATGGAAAGAAACGAATTTGGGTATCGGTTTCGTGTACACCTTTAATTGCAAAGACGGGAAATCGCGAAGTTCAATAAATTGCCCTGGACATTAAAAAAAATACAAATAACTGAACACAAACCTTAAAAACAGATAAAATGAGAGTAACAGGAAAAATCACCAAGCTTTTACTAGGTATTAGCCTTGGAACATTACTAGTGTCAGGCTGTTCAAAAGACAGAATTGACGATTCAAATAAAAATGAATATAAATCGACTGATGAATATTTAAATTCAAAAAAACAGAAAGAACAAACATTTGAAATTACTAAAGATGGTTATTTACCAATTATAGGAAATCAGGGAACTAAAATTTGGCCTGACAGAAATAATATTCAATTTGAAAATGGTGATAGCGTTCATTATCCCTATTTTGTAAAACTAATAGAACTATATACACCAAAAGATATGATTTACGCTCAAATGCCTTCTGTTGGTGGTGGAGATATACTTACAACTAAAGGTGAAATTCGCTTAAGAGCCGTTAAAAATGAACTTGATCTTAAACTTCGTGAAGGAAAAACATGGCAAGTACTGATGTCGAGTATCGACACTTTAACACAAATGAAACAATACTATGGAGTTGATGCAAGTTCGTATATCGATTGGGCAGCAAATCCTGTAGGTGAATTCTTTAAAACAGATTCAGGTTATTTGGGACAAGTTCAAAAATTTGGATGGATAGGATGTGATAAAAATGCAAGTACTAGTAGTTCGGTAAAAATTACTTTCTCCTCAAAAACCGACGATCTTTCAAATGTTGCAACATTTATTTATATACCAATGAAAAAATCGGTTATGCAAGTTTACAAACAAGTTTCGGGTAAAATACCTGCAGGCATAGATATTAAAATAGTTTCGATAGCCGTAAATGCAAAAGACAGTTTATTCTACGATTACAAAACAATGACTTTAGGTCAAAACGATGAAGCTGTTGACATTACACTCAAAGCAACTACCGATGCTGCATTAACTAAAGTACTTGATGCGTTATAATATCTACAGTATACAATAATTTTCAAGGCTGTTTCAAAATTTTGGAACAGCCTTTTTATTCTATATGGGAATTCCAAAAAAACAATTTTCTGCGTTACGCAGATTTTGTAAAATCCTCATTTACTACAGTAAACTGCGGTTTTCCAAAATCTGCAAGCCTTGAAACTTGTTTTTTTTGAAGTTCCCTATCTATTTTTCAAATAAAACCCATATTATCCTACTAGAATTGTAAGGTTTTTAAACATTAGGGGTCATAATATATATTTAAAATATATTGTAGATGGATAAGATTAAATCGACTGGCTCAATAACTGACTTAAAACAGACATATACAGCTTTTCCTCAATTTCTTGAAGAAGTAAAAGTAACATTACACGAAATGTATCGTGGAGATGGCGGTTCCGAACTTTTAACATTGCCTCGTGGTGTACCTCCAAGTGTTTTCTCGAAATTTATGACACACAACCCGCTATCGGTTTGTATTCCAGCCGAAAATGGTGGACGTGGTGGCAAAATGAACGAGATAATGGCAATGGTGTCAGCTGCTTCGTACGAATCGTTACCATTGGCTTTAACAATTGGTATAAACTCGGCACTGTTTATTCAACCAGTTTCGAAATATGCAAACAATGAAACAAAAACTGCAGTATTTAATCGTTTTTTAAAAGACCGTGAAATGGGTGGTTTGATGATTACAGAACCCGATTTTGGTAGCGATGCTTTAAATATGCAAACCTATTGTACCCCAAACGAAAACACATATCATTTAAAAGGAACAAAACATTGGGCTGGTTTAACAGGATCGGCAAACTTTTGGTTACTCACAGCTCGCGAACGTTCGGCAAGTGGAAACTTAAAACGCGACATGGACTTTTTTGTCTGCGACCGTTCTGCTCCCAATCAACAAATTGTAGTTGAAGAATTTTACGACAATCTTGGCTTACATCAAATTCCTTATGGTCGTAATATAATTGATGTTGAAATTCCAAAATCGCAAAAACTTATCCCCAAAACTACTGGTGTTAATTTACTTTTAGATTTATTGCATCGTAGTCGATTACAATTTCCTGCAATGGGCTTAGGCTTTGTACAACGCATGCTCGACGAAGCTATTGATCATTGCAAACAAAGAAATGTTGGTGGTAAAAGCCTATTTACCTACGATCAGGTTCAATTCCGTTTATCGAGATTACAAGCTTCGTACACCATACTTTCGACTATGTGTGCTCACAGTTCTCAAATTGGTGGCCTTGAAAACGATTTACAAACTAGCGGATTGTTGGCAAATGCAATTAAAACGACAACGACTGATTTAATGCAAGAAGCAGCACAGTCATTGGTTCAGTTAGTTGGAGCTAGAGCTTTTCGATATAGCCATATTGGAGGAAGAGGAATTGCAGATAGTCGTCCGTTTCAAATATTTGAAGGATCGAACGATATTTTATACATTCAAATAGCTGAAGCTGTAGTGAAACTAATGAAACAAAGTGGAGAAAAGAATCTTTACAAATTCCTTAGTCAATTTGATTTGACAAAAAATGCTTCTGAGTCATTAAAAAAACTTATTGATTTTAATATAAACGAACAACTAACGCAAAGAAAATTAAATGAATTTGGATTGGTAATTTCTCGTATTATATCTTTACAAATAGTTATTGATGCCGAAAACAAAGGTTTTAGAAAAGACTTGATATCAAATAGTATCACTATTTTAACTAAAGAAATTACAGGATTTATAGGAACATTTACCACAAACGATTCAACCCTATTAATTGAGGATTATGGTAAAAATAGTAATTGGTTTGATTTTGTGAAAAGGTAAAATGTCATTCAAAAGTATACCACATTATTGCAAAACTTTAATTAGTCAATCCCCCAACCCCCTTCGCCAAGGGGGCTTTGCTTCGCATGTGGGTTTAACTAAAACTTATATTTAGTTTTACGAAAGGGATAAAACGTTTGTATTGTTGACAGTTTAATAATATTTACACATTCAATATTCAAGACACATCTACATATAAACCTACGAGGTTTTATAAACCTCGTAGGTTTATCCTTCAGAATTGAATCCCGAAAATATCCTTTTAACCGTTATTTATTTTATGGTTTTTTATAATATTGCAAATCGTAATTTATAATCAACCATCGATGAATTTTCCTCAAAATAAGAATAGAATAACACAATCAATTGAATTCATTAAAAATCTAGTATCGAAGCATTCTCTACCATTTTTATTTATCTCAATATCACTCATTGCAGGCATTGTTTATCGTGATTTTATTACACTAAAATACAGTTTTATTTTTCGCGATGTTGGATGCGATACAATAACAACCTTTTATCCTCAATTAGTTTGTATTTCCGATTATTTACGCAATAGTGGTATTCCTAGTTGGAGCTTTGAACAAGGTTTGGGACAAAACATGTTTCCTTTTAGTATGGGCGAACCATTCAATGATATCCTATATCTCGCTGGTAAATCGGCTATCCCCTATACTATCGTTTTTATAGAACTATTAAAGATTTTTCTAATCGCACTTTTCTCTTATCTGTTCTTTCAAAAGCTAAAACTATCGAAATATGTAAGCATATTTGGAGCAAGCATGGTATCGTTTTGTGGATTTGTTGTATTAGGTGGTACATGGTATATTTTCTCGACCGAAGCTCTTTATTTTATTTTACTTTTATATGGTTTTGAATGTTTATATCAAAATTGCAAGCTTTATATTTTTCCGCTTGCCATTTTTCTTATAGCATCATACCAACCATTTAACTTATTTTTATTTGGTTGTTTTTTAACTCTATATGCAATATTGAGAATAACGACCGATGACGACTTTACATTTTCAAAATTCAAAGGACTATTCATTAAGTTCAGCATATTAGGAATAATTGGATTAGGTTTAAGTGCTGTGTTTTTATTGCCCGAAATCAATCAACTACTTCACAGTCCAAGAGTTGGAGGTAATGTTTCGAGATTTAGCAAATTAATGAATACAGGAATGCAACATGCATCGAAAACACAATATGGAACTATGCTTGCACGCCTTTTTTCGAGCGATATGCTTGGAAGCGGACCTGCATACCGAGGTTGGAGAAATTACCTTGAAGCTCCATTGTTTTATATGAGTTTACCGCTTTTACTTTTACTACCACAAGCATTTTTCAATGTTAGCACTAAAAAGAAAATCGTATATGCATTTCTATTTACTTTTCTCATTTTAACCATCAATTTCCCTTTGTTACGGTATAGTTTTTGGTTATTTAGTGGCGACTACTACCGTTTCTATTCTTTTGGAATAATGTTTTTAATATTGATAATCACACTTTTTAGCCTAAACAATATTTTACAAAAAGCTAAAATCAACATTACAACGCTAGTAATAACACTTTTAGTTTTGATTTTTGCAATTTCAATAACATCAAAACTGAATGTAACACCAATAAAAACAATAAAATCGACAGTAATAATCTTATTATGTATTTACACCACATTTTGCATTTTTCTAAATTATAAAAAAACACAATTTGCTGGTAAAATCCTACTTTTCATCACCTTATGTTTTGAATTAGGATATATGGCAAGTAAAACGGTAAACGATCGCATACGAATTAGTACTGAAGAATTTAAACAAAACAAAGGGTACAACGACCATACCAATGCAGCTATCAACTATTTAAAACGTACTGACAAAAGCTTCTATAGAGTTTATAAAATCTATTTTTCAGAAAGAACAAGTTTATACACTTCGCTTAACGAATCGAAAGTTCAACATTTCAATGGAGGAACAAGCTATTCGTCTTTCAATCAATTACAATACGTTTCGTTTTTTCAAGAAACAGGTGCAATTAGTAAAACCAAAGAAACCGAATCGCGTTGGTGTATAGGTTACCGCAATCGACCCATTTTACAATTACTTTGTAATGTTAAATATGTTATTACACGTTGTCCAGTATCGCCATTTATTGCTCAAATGAGCGACTCACTAACAACAATAAAAAACATCACAATTAGGAAGAGTAAATTCTATATCCCCCTTGGAATTACATATGATAGTTATATGCTTAAAGCCGACTATGAAAAACTATCGATTGTTACAAGAGATAATGCTCTATTGAAATGTATCATTGTTGATAAAGCCAATAAACTCACAAAAGGATTAACAAAACTTGACAGTAATTCTATCCCCAAAACGTTAAACATCAATCAACTTAAAATTGATATTGAAAATAGAAAAAAAGATACACTAGCAATAAACTACCAAAGCAACACATTAATAAAAGGTAAAATATCTGTTTCATCTAAAAAAGTATTGTTCTTTGCTATTCCCAACGACGAAGGTTGGCATGTAAAAATTGATGGTAAAAAGCAAAAAACGACAACCGTTATGGGAGGCATGATGGCTGTTGAACTACAAAAGGGTAAACACAAAGTTCAATTAGAATATATCAGACCGTTTTTGAAATTAGGAATTATACTAACTCTTTGTTTTTTAATTTTATCTGTTATACTATTTATTCTTGTAAAATCTTTAAAATGAAGTTTAATTCCAAGCTAAATACTCCAATTCGAAAAAAAATTACAGATACACTTGAATCGTTATTTGTTCATAATTCATTTTTAATTCTTGGTTTAACTATATTTTCCCTTCTTCTCTTTTTATATTGGGACTATATTTCGTTACAAAATACGTTCATGTTTAATGATGTTGGAAGCGACACAATTGGATTATTTTATCCTAATTTTGTCTGTATTTCCGATTACATACAAAAACATGGCATACCAAGCTGGAGCTTTCAACAAGGATTAGGACAAAATTTATTTCCACTTAATTGTGGAGATCCTTTTTCTGCAATATTATTTTCATCAAACCGAACGATCATTCCATATATGATCGTTTTTGTAGAATTATTAAAAATAATACTTATTTCAATCTTTTCATTTTCTCTTTTAAAAAAGAGGAATTTGCCTCCAGACATCTGTTTAATTGGTGCTTGTATTATAGCTTTTAGCGGATTTGTAATTCTTGGTGGAACATGGTATTGTTTTTCAACTGAAGCTTTTCTATTTGTTTTCATCATTAATGCATTCGAAAATATTTATAGAAATAAACGAAACTATACATTTACGATTGCCATATTTTTAATTGCATCATATCAACCAGTTAGTTTATTTATTATTGGGATTTTCCTGTGCTTTTATATTACGATACGCTTTGTCTCTGAGAATGAATTCCAGTTTCCTCGATTAAAAAAATGCATATCAAATATTCTATTATATGGAATTATTGGAATTGGAATAAGTGCGATATTTTCATTTCCTACAATATTCCAACTAGCTCATTCGACAAGGGTTACAGGCGAATCTTCCCTTTTTAAACAATTAACATCACAAGGAATTATAACAGAATCGAAAGAATATTATTTTACAACATTAATGCGATTTTTCTCAAATGATATACTTGGTGGTGGTATTGAATATTTTGGTTGGAACAACTACTTAGAAGCCCCACTTTTTTATTGCAGTTTACCTATTTTACTTTTGATTCCTCAAGTATTTTTTGGAACATCTACCAGACTTAAAATTCTATACGCTTCTACCTTATTTTTATTAGTTATAACAATAGTTTTCCCATTTTTCAGACAAGCATTTTGGCTCTATAGTGGGAATTATTTCCGCTTTTATTCTTTTGGATTAATGTTTTTAGTCCTAATTATTGCTCTTCAAGCATTAAAACAAATTTATAACACGAGAAAAATTCATGTTCCAACATTAGTAATTTCATTATTATTTTTACTCCTTATTTTATATAGTTCCTTTTATTTCAAAATAGAACCAATTAAAGAAATTAGGAATATAGTTACAATTTTACTCTGCTTATATTCCATTTACTTTTTTCTTTTTCAATATAAAACAACGCAAATCATTGGCAAACTTCTATTTTTTATTACACTTTGTTTTGAGCTATTTTATATGTCAAATAAACCAATTAATAATCGTTCAAGAATAGCATCTTCTGATTTAAAAACGAAAACACTGTATAACGATTACTTTGTTGAAGCAAATAATTACATCAAGTCAAACGATCGGAGTTTTTATAGAATAAATAAAACCTATTTATCAAGAATTAACACGAATTATTCAACACAAAATGATCCTAAAATTCAAGATTTTAGAGGTGGAACTAATTATTCATCGTTTAATCAATTTCAATATATTTCTTTTTTTAATGCTACTGAAGGACAAAACAAAATGAAGGATGCTTCATCTCGATTTTGTTATGGTTATTTTTTTCGCCCCATTTTGCAAATACTTTGTAATGTTAAATATACGGTAAGTAAAGGTCCAGTTTCAGAATTAATTGCAAAAACAAACGATTCTGTTACAACCTTTCAAGATGTTAGTATTTGGAAAAATCGCTTATTCCTACCTATGGGATTTACATATTCAAATTTTATGTCGATGAATGAATTTAAAAAACTTTCGATAAATAAAAAGGATAATGCACTTCTCAACTGTTTTATTTTAGATTCGGTAAATACATTAAATACTCAAGGATTAAGACATTTGAATGCCGAAAATGTATTAGATACAATTATGGTTGATTCAATTTCAAAATATGTAAAAGCCCGAAAAGAAGATACTTTACAAATTCATTCATTTAATGAAACAGATTTTTATGGAACAATCTCTTTAAAAACAAAGAAACTTCTCTTTCTATCAATACCCAACGATGAAGGCTGGCATGCAATTATTGATGGAAAAGAACAAGCAATTACAACAGTATCGGCTGGAATGATGGGAATAATACTTGAAAAAGGATATCACACCGTTAAGCTTGAATTTATCAGGCCTTATTTTAAACTTGGAATTTTAGTTTCACTTTGTTTTTTAGTACTATTAATTGTAATATTGATCCAAATTAAAAGAAATGTTCAAGCATAATAATCGACATCAAATTACTTCATTTGTAAAAAATATTTCGAGTAAGATTGAAAAAATATTTGCAGATAATGCATTTTTACTTTTACATTTTACTGTAGGCATCCTTTTACTTATAATTTATCGAGATTATATTTCACTTAAATACAATTTCATTTTTAAAGATATTGGATGCGATACAATTGGTTATAATTATCCCAACTTTGTATGTGTTTCAGAATACATTAGAAATAATGGTTTACCTAGCTGGAGTTTTCAACAAGGAATTGGTCAAAACATGTTCCCAATTAATTGTGGTGATCCATTTAACACTTTGATTTTTTTAGCAAACAAAACACTTATTCCCTATATTATCGTCTTTGTTGAACTACTAAAAATATATCTCATTGCTGTTTTTTCATTTCTTACCCTTGAAAAAAGAAAGCTTTCACCTTTTACTTGTCTTATTGGTGCGTGCATGTTATCCTTTAGTGGTTTTGTTGTTTTAGGTGGAACATGGTATTGTTTTTCAACAGAAGCGTTTTATTTTATTTTGCTCATTTTTGGTTTTGAAAACATTTACAATAATGATAAAAAACACAATTTTATCATTGCTATTTTCCTAATTGCCTCAAGTCAACCAATTAACATTATTGTTTTTGGATTTTTCCTTTTGATTTATGGTTCCATTCGAATAATATCTGAAAATAGCAACACATATAGTAAATCGTTAAAATGTGTTTCAGATTGTTTATTATACGGCCTTATAGGAATAGGCTTAAGTGCTATTTTTTTATTCCCCATAATTAACCAACTAGCCCACTCTCCAAGGGTTATTGGTAATTCGTCACTTTTCAAACAATTATTTTCACAAGGCATAAAATTTGAATCAAAAGAATATTATGGAACATCAATAATGCGATTTTTTTCAAGCGATATTCTTGGTGGTGGAAATGGATATTCAGGATGGCATAATTACTTAGAAGCCCCTCTTTTTTATTGCAGTTTACCTTTACTATTACTACTTCCCCAAGTCTTTATAAAAGCAACAAAAAAAGAAAAAATCCTTTATTCAACATCCATTTTTGTTTTATTGGTAACAATTATCTTTCCTTTTTTCCGACAAGCTATTTGGATGTTCAGTGGCGATTATTTCCGATTCTATTCTTTTGGAGTATTGTTTATTCTTGTTTTATTTTCACTCCATGCATTACATAAAATTATATCAATTGGTAAAATACATGTATTGACACTTTTAATCACTTTGTCAATTTTATTGATCTTTCTTTATAGTTCATCATTTTTTAACGTTGATCCAGTGAAAGAAATTAGAAACATTGTCACACTATTCCTTTGTTTATATACCCTCTTTTTGTTTTTACTGAATTTCAAATCAACACAAATACTAGGAAAATCACTTCTATTTATAAGTCTATGTATCGAATTTATTTTCATGTCCAATAAAACAGTAAATGATAGAACTAGAGTTTTATCAAGTGATTTGTCAAATAGATCAGGCTACAACGACTATTTTATAGAAGCGAACAATTTTATTAAGTCGAAAGATCACAGTTTTTATAGAAT
>Ga0302288_1000910_pt1 | contig 21169 bp, 21 predicted proteins | sample III_Fen_N1_1_FD_194549 | JGI IMG/M metagenome (GOLD analysis project Ga0302288, IMG submission 194549) | Peat permafrost microbial communities from Stordalen Mire near Abisko, Sweden - III_Fen_N1_1 | ecosystem: Environmental > Terrestrial > Soil > Wetlands > Permafrost | place: Sweden: Abisko...
ACATAGGCTCAATGCCACCAATTCTTAGTATGTTTGATGGTAGAATGTTCATTATTAGGCCATTACTGTTACTTGCAGAAGAGGATCTTAAGTGTTTTGCAGGAATTCGTAATTTTCGTAAGGAAATTAAGACTTGTATTTATGAAAAAGACTCTAAACGCATGGAAGTAAAGAAGTTAATAGGAAAAATCTCAGCTCTGGCACCAAATGCAAGATCGAACATTTTTGCTTCGATGACCAATATTAAAGAGGAATATTTGCCAAAAGAGAAATATTAAATCAATAATCAGGATCAAATCACTAAAAAAAACGGTTATGAAAAAGATGATTATTTTTGTTGTTTTTGCTGCATTAGCCTTCTCTTCTTATGCTAAGGATTTTTTTGATGCAGGAATAAAGGCGGGTGTTAACTCATCAAAAATCTCTACACGTATTGAAAATTATAATCCACAAACGATTAATAATTATCAGTTTGGAGCATTTGCCCGTATTAGTTTAGGACGTATTTATGTTCAACCTGAAGCTTATTACAATTCAAAGGGTGGTGAAGTTATTGATAAAGTAAATTTATCCGTTGATGTTCCGGTCTTACTTGGTCTTAAGATTATCAATAAGGACTTTTTGAATCTTCGCATCATGACAGGTCCGGTTCTTTCGTTTGCAACTGATAAAAGTGTTAAAGGTCAGTTTACCAGAGACAATCTGGAAAACAGTGCTTTTGGATGGCAGTATGGTGCTGGTGTTGATTTCCTTTTTCTAACTCTTGATGCACGAATGGAATCGTATAACAAAAATTTTTATACCGGACTGGATTCAAAAACAGGAACTTTTGTAGTTAGTCTTGGAATTAAATTGTTTTAAACAATACTGTTGACTGATGAAGCGGTGGGGATTAATATTTATATTCTTATCTATCATGACTTCCTTGTATGCACAGGAGAAAGTCGTCGTTGATAGTATCTCCGGAAATCAAAAGAATATTGATCGTTTACACTTGAGTGTTGGGAAACCGTCATTTTATGACGATGGAATATCAATTGAGAAATTCTCATTGGTTGAACCGTTTAGTTTTAAACAGCCACTTCTTCCCGACTATTCTAAAAATCTTAATATTAAAAATCTGATAAATCCAACGAGTTTAACCTCAGAATCTCATTCTCTATCCGGATATGGATTTTCTCCGTTCTTGTTTAGCGGAAATGTATTTAATCAGGCGAACTATCGAGTATCAGATCGTTTTACATTGGGAGGAAATAGTTTTGGCATACGTTCTATTTTAGAACCGCCAAGAATGAACTCTTCAATACAGAACATGAGTACCAAAGGTGTTAGTATGTATATGCAATACAATGTTTCAAAGAATATAAAGGTTGAAACACGCGTAAGTATTTCAAACCACTCGTATCCCTGAATTTTATAAAGAAAGATTTTTGTTTACCGATTTGTGTTATTTAATTATTTGATTGTTAGTTTATTGAGATGGCGTTCCATTCTTTTTTATTTTCACGATATTTATTCAACATTTCAATTAATTTTGGCACACTTTTACGCAAGGTATATTTATGCTTGATAAGATTAAAAAAGTCGAACGGGTTTTTAAACAATTAGACAAGGAAACTGAGAAGTTTAGTAAACAATCGGGACTTAAGTGTGTGACGAATTGTAACTTGTGCTGTTTGAAAAAAGGACTGGAAGCTAATGTCCTTGAATTCCTTCCACTCGCCTATTATTTGGTTAAGAATAATTTGCATGAAGCAGCTCTTGATCTGCTGGAAACTAATCCGGAGCATTGCATAAATATGTCGAAAACACAGATTCCCGGGATTACTGAAGGCTGTTCAATATACGATCATCGGGGCTTGATTTGTCGTTTATTTGGTTTTTCAGGCGTACGCGATAAAAATTCAAGACTTTCGGTTTACACTTGTGCTCATATGAAGAACGAATTTCCGGAAGAGTTTAAGCGATCTATGGAACAGATAAATTCAGGAATGAATATTCCTGTTGTAACCGATTTTTATTATCAGATCTATTTTATTGACAGCTTAATGGCTAATGATTATAATCCGATCAATGTAAGCATTCGAAAAGCAATTGAGAAGGTTGCCTATTATTATATTAATAAACAAACAAGGAAGCCAAGACCTAAAGCAAATTTATCCAACGAAATTCAAGAATAAATGACTGACGAAATAGTACATATTCCAGATTTATCAACTGAATTTCAGTTTGCTACCTCAAGAAGCAGTGGCCCTGGTGGGCAGAATGTGAATAAGGTCAACTCGAAAGTTGAGCTTCGGTTTGATATTCAAACTTCCGGATTATTAACCGATGAACAGAAAGAAATCCTGATTCTTAAATTAGCATCTAAAATTAGTTCTGAGGGAATATTGAGTGTGATTTCTCAGCGTGACCGTTCTCAGCTAATTAACAAGGAAGATGCTATTCATAAGTTTTATGTGCTCATAGCAAGGGCTCTAAAACCAGTGAAATCGCGAAAAAGAACCAGACCTACATTGGGTTCAGTTCAAAAAAGGTTAGCATCAAAGCGCATAAAATCTATAATAAAGCAAAACCGTTCGTCCAAAGTTGATGAATAGTTTTTTACTGAAAATATTTTCAGAATAATCCGATATGATACAACTATTTTCAGTATCCAATCCAACTGAATTAACCGCTGATCTCAGAAAAATATATGAAGAGGCTTTTCCAGCCGACGAACGTAGGGAATGGGTTCAGCTTACAGCGTTGCTTCCCAATCCACATTTTATGCTGAATAAGGTTTATTTTCAGGAGCAATTAATCGGAATTCTTAATTATTGGACTTTGGACCGATTTTGTTACATCGAGCATTTTGCGATAAGTGAATATGAGCGAAATAAAGGATTTGGATATGGGGTCTTAAAAAGCTTATTGTCAGGAGTGTCTTCATCTGTAATTCTTGAAGTGGAGGAGCCTGTTACGGAAATGGCTCGGAATCGTATCGCGTTTTATGAGCGCTTAAATTTCAGGATATTGGACGGTGAATATTACCAACCGCCCTACTCTATTGACAAAAAACGAGTGAAGATGCTGCTTATGTGCTACTCTGGAATAAATGATCCAATCGATTTTTTGATAGCAAAGACACATCTTTATCAATCTGTCTATCAAATCAAAGAATAACATTACTTCTTACGAAGAATGGATGAATCTCAAGTGTTGCTTTTTTTATTTTTGTATTACAGATCAAATTCAATAACCGAAAATCTCTGATTAAAATATGAAATCACTTTATTCTTTATTGTACCATTTGTTTCTAGATTTAGACTTTCTGGAAATGTATGCACGACTCTTTTCGGTATTTCTAACGTTTGTAGGAATTGTTTTGGTTGCGATGGTTGTTCATTGGATAACTCAAATGATTGTAATCAAGATTATTCACCGGTTAGTTGAAAATACAAAAACCGAATGGGATGATTTCCTCTTGAGACGGAAAGTATTTCAATCAATGTCTCATCTGACTTCGGCAATGGTTTTTTATTATTCTTGTAACTATTCTGAAATACTTGGGGTCACAAGTTTTATGGAGACTTTTACAAATATTTATTTTGTAATCATTTTTGTAAAGGTTGCTACGGGTTTCTTGAGAGCATCCAACGATATATACCTTTCTACTCCATATTCAGCAACCCGTTCTATAAAAGGTTACATTCAACTGGGAATGATTGTTGTTTATTTTATTGCCGGAATATTTATTATCGCTTTTGTTTTCCATAAACCACCAGAAAAGTTGTTGACTGGGTTAGGTGCTATTGCGGCAGTATTAATGTTTGTGTTTAAAGATACAATTCTTGGATTGGTTGCCAGTATTCAGCTTTCAGCATATAATATGTTGAAACCAGGTGATTGGATTGAAATGCCAAAACACAATGCAAATGGTACGGTGATCGATATTTCGCTGAATACTGTTAAAGTTCAGAATGGTGATAAAACCATTGTTACAATTCCAACTTATTCATTGGTTTCTGATTCTTTTATGAATTGGTCGGGAATGGAAGAGTCTGATGGTCGACGAATCAAACGTTCGATAAATATAGATATGAAGAGTGTCCGCTTTTGTGACAAACAAATGCTTCGTAAATTTCAAAAAATAAGTCTTATAGAGTCTTATGTAACCGGAAAGCAAACAGAAATTTCGGAATACAATAAAAGCAATAGTGTTAGTGATGATACTATTCTGAATGGACGTAGCCAGACTAATTTGGGTGTGTTTCGTAAATATTTGGAAGCGTACCTAAAAGCTAGCTCCGATATCAATCAAGATATGACCATGCTGGTTAGGCATTTACAACCAACAGAGACCGGTATTCCCATTGAAATATATGTTTTTAGCAAAGAGAAACAGCTGAATGCCTATGAGAACATTCAGTCTGATATATTCGATCACATATTAGCAATTATTCCGGAGTTTGAGTTGCGGGTATTTCAGGTTCCTTCAGGTCATGATATTGATGCACTTTCTGCTAAAATTTCTGAAGGACAATTAAGAAATTAAAAAGTTGAGTTACTTTTGGCAGTTTGCTTGTAAGCAGCTGTTTGGTTAGCTTAAATAAGGAGGTATGGTGCACTTTTTATTTTTATTGTTTCGCTTTTTGCTGGTTACAAATAAGATGTTTAAAAACAAAAATATTTAGAATTTATCGATTTTTTATACTTTTACGTTTCAAATTTTCAAACGACAGTTATAACTTTACATTATGAATGATCTACATATTGAACCACTTCCCAATATTGATGAATTGGATGAAAAAATTTTGAAATTAATCACCCGTAATGCAAGAATTCCTTTTTTGGAAGTTGCTCGTGAATGTGGGGTGTCAGGAGCTGCTATTCATCAAAGGGTACAGCGATTGCTTAATCTTGGCGTTGTATCGGGAAGTGAGTTTATTGTTAATCCCCAAAAACTTGGATATTTTACCTGCGCATATATGGGTATTCATCTTGAAAAAGCGAATATGCACCAGCAGGTTGTGGCTGCTTTGACTAAGATTCCTGAGGTTGTGGAATGTCATTATACAACGGGGTCTTATGCCATTTTTGTCAAGGTTCAAACTAAAACCAATAAGCATCTGAAAAAATTGATTGATGACGATATTCAGGAAATTGAAGGAATTGCCCGTACGGAAACTTTCGTTTCGCTTGAAATGGAATTTAAACGTCAGGTTCCTATAAAATAAGCTAATCACTGATTGGAGGGAAAGGGTGTCATTTAATGATACCCTTTTCTTTTACGTCCTTTTGATCCCAAAGTGTGAACATATTTTATCTATTTTTTAAATTATCTGTTCGTTTTTGAGTCAAAATATTTGATTTTTAGCTAATTTTGAATCCATATTACTTAATTTTAAAGAAATTGCTATCATGACTCTACGAAATCAACTCGATGATATTGACCTGAATATTTTAGATATTATATCAAAAAATGCACGGATTCCATTTAAAGATGTGGCTGCCGAAGTCGGAGTTTCGAGAGCTGCAGTGCATCAACGGGTTGCCCGAATGATTGATTTGCATGTAATTGTTGGTTCGGGTTACCATATAGACCCCAAAAAAATCGATTATGGAACTTGTACCTATATTGGAATATTCCTAGAAAAAGGAAGTTTGTATTCCACGGTTGCTGAGAATCTTAAAGAGATTCCTGAAGTTGTTGAATGTCATTATACTACTGGCCAATATGCCATTTTCGTAAAGGTTTATGCTAAAGATAATGAGCATTTAAGAGATATCCTGAGTGATAAAATTCAGAAGATCACAGGAATTGCCAGTACCGAGACTTTTATTTCGCTTGATGAAACATTTAAGCGTGAAGTTCCTATCCTGTAATTGTTTCCACCGGCATGTTTCCAATACTACAATCTATGTGTTAAAAAAGAGTTTGCGATTGTTGACAAGTCTTCCATCGAATGAATGAATTTTTCGTTAGAGTCAGTGAAAAGTGCTTATTTTTGCAGTATATTTAAAGCTGCAATCAGATATGTTTGAAAAGCTAATTCATCTTGAAGGAATTGATCCACTGGAATTTTTTGGCGTTAACAATGCTAAAATGAACCTAATCAAGTCCTACTTCCCTAAATTGGTTATTGTATATCGAGGTAATGATGTGATCATCAAGGGAGATGATGAAGAAATACTTCGCTTTGAATCAAAATTTCATTTAATTATAGATCATTACAATCAGTTTAATGTACTGCCTGATGATGTTATTAATCAGGTCTTTATGAATGAATTGGAAGAGATTTCCGGTGCTCGGGAAGAAGATCAGGATGTTTTACTTTTTGGTATAAACGGGAAAGCTATTCGGGCTCGGACTCCTAATCAACGGGTTTTAGTTGAAGCATGTAGCAAAGCCGATCTGATTTTTGCGATGGGACCTGCCGGTACCGGAAAAACATATACCGCAATAGCTTTGGCTGTTAAGGCTTTGAAAAACAGAGAGATTAAACGTATAATTCTTAGTCGTCCTGCTGTAGAAGCCGGAGAACGACTAGGTTTTCTTCCTGGTGATTTAAAGGAAAAAATTGATCCTTATCTTCAGCCCTTGTATGATGCTCTTTTGGATATGATTCCAGCAAAAAAAGTTGATGAGTTTATGAAGGATGGTACTATTCAGATTGCTCCATTGGCTTTTATGCGTGGGCGTACTCTTAGTAATGCATTTGTAATACTTGATGAGGCTCAGAATACTACCGTCAATCAAATGAAGATGTTTCTGACCCGTATGGGGTTAAATACGAAATTCATTGTGACTGGGGATGAAACTCAAATTGATTTGCCAAGCCAAGGATCTTCAGGTTTAATTCTTGCTAAGCGAATTCTGAAAAATATCAAGGGAATATCATTTGTACAGTTTGATGTAAAAGATATTGTTCGGCATCGCCTGGTGCGAGATATTGTTACAGCTTACGAGAAGCATCATGCACATGAGCTAATAAGGCGTGAAAAAGAAAAATCTCAAATAGATAAAACAAAAGAAAATGAATAAAGCATTAACTCGAACCGATTTTAATTTTCCTGGACAGAAGAATGTTTATCACGGGAAAGTTAGGGATGTTTATAACATCAGCGACGAATATTTGGTTATGGTTGTAAGCGACCGCATTTCAGCTTTTGATGTTGTTTTACCCAAAGGAATTCCTTATAAGGGGCAGGTTTTAAATCAGATCGCAGCAAAGTTCTTAGATGCAACTTCCGATATTGTTCCAAACTGGAAGGTTGCAACTCCGGATCCTAATGTTACTGTAGGTTTGCACTGCGATCCATTTAAGGTTGAAATGGTTATTCGTGGTTATCTTACAGGTCATGCATGGCGCGAATACCTTAGCGGGAAACGAGTGCTGTGTGGCGTAACTTTACCTGAAGGAATGGTTGAGAATCAAAAATTTGCTGAACCAATCATTACTCCTACCACAAAAGCATCGGAGGGGCATGATGAAGATATCTCAAAAGAAGAGATTATTGCACAAGGAATTGTCAGCAAAGAAGATTACGAAATGCTGGAAAAGTACACTCATGCAATTTTTCAGCGAGGTACAGAAATCGCAGCAGATAAAGGATTGATTCTGGTAGATACGAAATACGAATTTGGGAAAAAAGACGGTCGTATATTTTTGATTGATGAGATTCACACTCCTGATTCATCTCGTTATTTTTATGCCGAAGGTTATGAAGAACGTTTGGCTAAAGGTGAAAATCAAAAACAACTTTCAAAAGAATTTGTACGTCAATGGTTGATCGAAAATAATTTCCAAGGGAAAGACGGTCAGGTAATTCCGGAGATGGATGAAGCTTTTGTACTGTCGGTTTCAGAACGTTACATCGAGCTTTTTGAGAATATTACCGGTGATAAATTTGTAAAATCAGACTTGTCGGATATTCAGGGACGAATTGATACCAATATTAAAGGTTTCCTAAGTAGCTTATAATATTGGTATACTATAAAAAGCAAGGTTCCTCACTTCAGTTGGTGTAACCTTGCTTTTTTGTTTCTATATGGAGTGTCTGAAGTTCAGTAAATAATTGCTACTTTTGCGACAAATTTGACTACTGTGGGGAGAATATTAGCTATCGATTATGGGAAAAAAAGAGTTGGAATAGCCGTTACCGATCCTCTTCAGATGATTGCCACCAGGCTTACGACTGTTCCCACAAACGAGATCTGGATCTTTCTGAAGGATTACTTTTTAAAAGAAATTGTGGAACAGGTTATTATTGGCTATCCCATGCAGATGAACAATCAGCCTTCCGAAGCTGTTAAGTACATCAATCCATTTTTAAGGAAATTTCAGAAGGACTATCCGGACATGCCGATAGAACAGGTTGATGAACGATTTACTTCGAAGATGGCATTTCAAACGATGATTGATGCTGGTTTAAAGAAGAAAGATCGACAGAATAAAGGAACGATTGATGGTGTTAGTGCTACCATTATTTTGCAGAGTTATTTAGAACAAAAAAATTATATTCGATGATTTACCCGATTACCGTATACGGCGATCCTGTACTAAGGAAAATAGCAGAACCGATTACCAAAGATTTTAAAGATTTAAAAGGCTTTATTAAGAATATGTATGACACCATGTACCATTCTGATGGTGTTGGTTTGGCGGCACCTCAGGTGGGGCAATCTGTACGGATATTTGTTGTTGATACCACAACTGATGATGAAAATGAACCGGCAGGTATTATTAAAGCTTTTATTAATCCGGTGATTTTGGAAAAAACTGGAGATGAATGGGCTTTGAACGAAGGATGTTTAAGTTTGCCGGAAATTCGTGAAGATGTTATGCGCCCTGAAACTGTACGCATAAAATATCAGGACGAAAATTTCAAAGAATATGAAGAAACTTATAGCGGATTTACATCCCGGGTTATTCAGCACGAATATGATCATTTAGAAGGTCTTGTGTTTGTTGATTATCTTAACCCGTTGAAAAAACGGATTTTGAAAGGTAAACTTACCGCAATTTCAAAAGGAAAAATAATCCCCAGATATCGGATTAAAGTTCCAGGAAAATAAGGCTCAGATTTCCATTTTTGACATTTTATTCTTATCCCAATATTCAATTCTTAAAATTATAGCTTCTGAGGTAAACCCAGTTACATGATTTGACGTACCCTGCAAAAAAAAAATGCGGGTCGGTCGAAATTTTTTTCAAAAAATACCATTTATTCGAATTACCAGTCTTTTTTTAGTTGGTCTTTGGGTAGGACTGATTTTCCAGTTTGAGGAACATTGGGTAGCAATGATTTTGTTTATTATTCTTTCGATTCTGGTTATTTTATGGCACAATACCAACTATCGGACTGGAATAGCTCTAAATTTTTTACTTGCCGCAGCTATTCTGTTTTCCGGTATTTTTTATTCTAATATAACCCAAAATCAAGAACTTCCTTCGTTTAACGCTCGAGACTATTATCTTGCTGAAGTTTGTCAGAAGCCTGTTGCAAAGGCTAAGACTTTCCAGACCGTTCTTTTGATTAAAAGCAAGAGACTTCCAAATCCATTAAAGCTGATTGCCTATTTTAGCAAAGACAATTTTGATTCGACACTAACTACCGGTGATCAATTGGCTATACTTGGCAGGCCTCAGGAAATCAGAAATATGGGCAATCCTTTTGAGTTTGATTATCAAACGATGATGCAACGAAAAGGAATACGATTCTCGGTGTACTTGACCCATGGTACTTACATGAAAACTGGATTGAAGATCAATCGTTTTACATATTGGGCAGAACAGCAACGAGATAAGTTAGTGAAAATGTTGGAGTATGCAATTAAAAAGCAGGAAGAACGATCGGTCATCTCGGCATTGACGCTGGGATATCGTGCAGAAATTGACAAGGATACACTCGATTATTTCGCATCAACAGGTGCAATGCATGTGTTATCAGTATCTGGTCTTCACGTTGCATTAATTTATATCATTCTTGGATTTTTATTCTCGTTTATCAAAAGAGGAAAAATTGGTTCTGTTATTTTTTCTCTGATTATGATTTTATCCCTTTGGATTTATGCATTTCTTACTGGTTTTTCGCCTTCGGTTCAACGGGCAACTGTTATGTTTACGTTTGTGATTATCGGTAATAGCTTACAACGGCCGATTAATATTTATAATTCATTGACCGCTTCTGCCCTATTTCTGATACTTTTAGATCCAATGGTTGTTTATGACATTGGATTTCAGTTATCCTATTTGGCTGTATTGGGAATTGTTCTGATTCAGCCGATCATAGATAATATTTTTGAATTAAAAAATCCAATTTTAAAATGGAGCTGGAGCTTAATTTCAGTTTCTTTTGCTGCACAGTTAATGACTTTCCCTCTTAGTGTATTCTATTTTAATCAATTTCCGAATCTGTTTTGGTTGAGTGGGTTTGTTGTAATTCCAATAACGACTTTAATTATCTGGTTAACACTGGCCTTTTTTGTTTTAAGCCCATTTCATTGGTTGTCAATATATATTGGATTGATTATTCAAAAAATTACGACTGTAATGTTGGTTTTACTTAAGGAAATTGATGCGTTGCCATTGGCTGTCACGAAAGGGATTGTATTCGATTCGGCTCAGATTTGGTTTCTATATGGGCTCATTTTGGCTATTCTTATCTTTACATTTACGAAAAAGAAAGAATGGTTGATTGTTGCACTTTCCTTTGTTATATCTTATCAGGCAAATGAATTTTTCACGAAGCATAAATTGTTAAATCAACGCATTGTTGCAATATATAATTCCAAAAATTTGATGATCCATTTGGTCAATGGAAGAACAAATTATCTGATTACTGAAGATTTGAAGAATATCACGGAGACGGAGTATTTACTTGTTAAACAGGTTTGCTCTCATCTCAGTTTATCTCCAACAAAATTTATTTCAGGAAAGCACTTCGGAAAGTATAAATCGGGTGATTTAATTGTAGATAAAGATAAAATTCAATTTTTAAACTGTATAATAGACCGAAATACGTTAAGGAAGAATGGGCAGGTCAATTTTTCCAGATACTTTATAAAACAAAGATTGAATCCTATACATCAAACCATCTATATCGGGAATTTAGGAAGGGAACAAAATCCTGAAACTTTTGTCATTAAACGCGATGGAGCCTTTTATGTTGATATGCGATCGGATTAATCAACTTCAAAAATACCTTTTCCCTGCCGGATAAGTATAGGTGCATCTTCGGTGCAGTCGATTATGGTTGACGGAATATTATCGCCATAGCCACCATCAATAACAATATCAGCAATGTCATTAAATTTTTCGTGTATTAATTCCGGATCTGTAGAGTATTCAATAATTTCGTCATCATCATGGATTGAAGTTGACATTATTGGGTTTCCCAGCTCGCGAACAATCTCCATGATAATTGAATTATTGGGTATACGCACTCCAACTGTTTTCTTTTTACCTTTAAAATACTTTGGCACATTACCATTAGCATTCAATATAAATGTATATGGTCCAGGAAGGTAGTGTTTTAGTAGTTTAAAAATCGAATTAGTTAAAGGTTTCGAGAAATCAGCCAGATGACTTAAGTCGCTACAAATGAATGAAAAATTTGATTTTTCGACTTTAATATTTTTATAACGGGCTATTTTTTCAACAGCCTTGGCATTGGTAATATCACATCCAAGTCCATAAACCGTATCAGTAGGATAAACGATAATGCCACCGTTTTTCAGTTGATCAACAACCAGTCGGATATCTTTGGGATTCGGATTCTCTGGATAAATTTTAAGTAACATTTGAACCTCCATTTCATTTTGAGACAGTAAATTTAGTTATTTTGACCATCATTTTAAATATAATCCAGATACATGCAAAAAGAGTTTTTAATAACTGAAGATGGCTCCCATACGATCTATCTTCCGGGAATGGATGAGTATTACCATTCCACACATGGAGCAATTCAGGAGGCGTTGCATATCTACATTGAACAGGGATTGCTTCAATCGTCATTGCCGGAAATTTCTATTCTCGAAATAGGATTTGGAACAGGGCTAAATGCCTATCTTACCTTTTGTTATGCGCAGAATTTGAATATCAAGATTAATTACTATAGTTTAGAAAAATATCCATTGTCAGAAGACGAATATCAGAAGTTAAACTATTCGGATATTATTTTCCCTGAGTTTTCGTCTGTATTTGCATTGATGCATCAGTCCCAATGGGATTTACCGGTGATGATTTCTCCGGATTTTAAACTTCAGAAACTTCAGGCTGATTTAACATGCTATGATTTTAAGGTGTTGCCTAAATTCAATCTGATTTATTACGATGCTTTTGCTCCCTCGAAACAGCCGGAGATGTGGACTGATGACATTCTTCAACGGGTATCTGACTCTGTAATAAAAGGTGGTATTTTGGTAACTTATTGTGCAAAAGGATCGGTTCGAAGATCATTTTCTGCTGCCGGATTTGAAATGGAGCGAATTCCCGGGCCTATTGGTAAAAAAGAGATTCTTCGAGGGAAAAAGAAGTTTTAAGATCTTCAATGGTTAAAAAAATAAACCTATATTCGTAGCCTTAATTGTAAAACTTAGTAATGTCTGATTATCAATTTAAAAACCAATTAGAGGAGTTTTCATACTCATTAGGTATAACCATCTCATCCAATCTTATTCAGTCGGGAGTTAAGAACATTGATGCTTCTCAATTTTTATCCGGACTTCAGGATACTTTTGCCGGAATAGATCCCAAAGTTTCAATGGAACAAGCTAATAAAGTACTTCAGGAATTTATGATGGCTCAGAATGAGGAAGAAAGCCAGAAAAATTTAGAAGAAGGTTTATTATTTCTTTCTGAAAACATCAATAATGATGGAGTTATTGAAACTGAATCCGGGTTGCAATATCAAGTTATAAAAGATGGTTCCGGTGAATTTCCAAGTATTGATGATGAAGTAAAATGCCATTATCATGGCGTTTTGCTAAGTGGTAAGGTGTTTGACAGTTCTGTGGACAGACAGCAACCTGCTGTTTTCCCTGTAAATGGAGTTATTGCTGGCTGGACTGAAGCTTTACAAAAGATGTCGGTTGGCTCTAAATGGAAATTATTTATTCCCTCCTATTTGGCTTATGGAGAGCAAGGTGCCGGTGGTTTAATTGGACCAAATACAACATTGATTTTTGATGTGGAATTATTAGAAATTGTTTAATTATATATAAAAGAAAGAACATGAAATTAAGATCATTAATTTATGGGTCAGCTCTTGTGTTGACTGTTGGAGCTGCCGGATGTCAGAATTCGGGAACAAAAGGTGACATAAAGCTTACCAGTAAAAACGATTCAGTAAGTTACTCTTTAGGTGTACTTATTGGCGAAAGTAACAAACAGCAAATGAAAGGTGCTCCTGGAGTTGATCAACTAAACAAAGAAATACTGATTGCTGCATTCAAAAAAGCATTTCTTGGTGATTCAGTTCAGATTAAAGCAGATAAGGCTAACGTTAAAGTTCAGGCTTTCTTTGCTCAGATCACAAAGGTTGAAGCTGATAAAAATGCAAAAACAAGTGAGGAATTTCTTGCTAATAATAAAAAGAAATCAGGTGTAGTAACTCTTCCAAGTGGATTGCAGTACGAAATCATTAAAGCCGGAACTGGAGCAAAACCTAAAACTACCGATAAGGTGAAATGCCATTATCATGGAACAACTATTGAAGGTAAAGTATTTGATAGCTCAGTTAACCGTGGTGAACCTGTAGTTTTCCCAGTTGATAAAGTTATTCCGGGCTGGACTGAAGCTTTACAGTTAATGCCAGTTGGATCGAAATGGAAATTGTATATTCCTGCTGCATTAGCTTATGGAGAAAGAGGTGCTGGTCAGGATGTAAAACCAAATTCAGCTCTGATATTCGAAGTTGAACTACTCGAAATCGAAAAACAATAATTTATTTTTTATAATCAGAAACACTCTTGTATGAATAGTGCAAGAGTGTTTTTTATTTCTGCTAATTTATAACAAGCGTAACCAATGAGCATGCAGGTTAAAGGAACACTCCAGCAGATTCTGAAACTGGAATCGGGAGTAAGTAAAGCTGGTAAAGAATGGAAAAAACAAGACTTTGTTGTGGTGACTAATGAGCAATTTCCGAAAACGGTTTGCTTTACACTTTTTGGTGACAAAATCTCGTTGATTGATGGTATTAACGAAGGAAGCGAGATTGAAGTGTATTTTTCGGTTGAATCACGTGATTTTAACGGGAAATGGTATCACAATATAAATGCATGGAAGATTGAACGTGCAGGGGCTGTAAGTGCAGCTAAAAACTATCCGCCAGAATTTTCAGCTGGGGATATTCCTCCGGAAATTGGAGATGATTCAGGAAATGATCTTCCGTTTTAAAGATTAACTTTGATTGAAAAGAAAGAGGCAATATTCGACTGAATGTTGCCTCTTTCTTTTGGAGATCTAGTTGTTGTCGCGCCATGAACTCTGCTTGTTTATCTTCAGGTCTTTCAGGATAGATGTACTGGCAGCCAGATTAAAGCTATAACTCTTACGATCACCAAACGGAACAAAGCTGAACGACATGTTCCAGCAGTGCATTGTTCTTGATATATTAATGGTAGTAAATGAAAACTTTTTAGCCTGGATATCGAAGTTTGTATTCATATCCATCTTCCAGTTTGCAGTTAAATCGAGGTTTGCCCTCAGGCCTACACTTTGGTTGATTGTAGCTTTCTTGTTAGGAAGGAAAGGGTTGGTGTAATAAAATGTATAGTCAAAGCTAAAGCGCCATGGCATATTAAAATCAACATATTGAATTTCTCCATCTCGTAGCGGTTTATCTTCTTTGTTGGTCTTATCTCCCTCGCTCCCTTCAGCTTTCTGCTTGTCCTTTTTGGATTCGAAATTCATTCCAAATGACATATTGGCACCAGTTAGCCTCCCCATCTTTTTTAATCCTTTCAGATGATTCCAAACATATTCATCATAAACCCGACCTTTATCATTAACCATATATGGATTCAGATTAGCTCCTCCATTAATACTGATTCCTTTTATCGTTGTACGCGCAGAGATCGCCATAGGCGCAAGCTTAAAGGAGTCAGCAATCATGTTATAGGACGTATTCATTCCAATATCAATAATCTTAACTTTTTTGAATTTGACTTTCGCACCTTTTGTGGCTGTACTATCGTTTTTTTCTAAAACTTTTGCTTCCAGATTATTGTTCAAACTAAACGAAATAGATCCGCTTTCACCTCTTCCGGCAGAACCAAAAACACCATTTTCAAAATGGTTATAATATTGTTCTTTCCCTTGTCCATCGACATAAGAACCCCAGAAATGGTATTTTTTTTGACCAAAATCAGGAGTATAACTGAAGCTAACCGACGGGGTTATTTTGTGTCGGATTGCTTTAATCCTTGAGTTGGGATTGTTGAATTCAAACATCCCGTATATATTCGTTGAAGCACTAACACTGTATGAATACTGGTAGTTTCTTCGGAATGCATATATGGTGTCAATAGCGACATGATTCTCCCGAACTGGAGAATAAGTATTTTGCGGATCGTATCGCTTGTTAATGTAGCTGGTATACCATCTTTCGGAATAATTAAAACTGGGACTTAAATTAATATACTTGAATAAATTGAATGATGGTAGCGAAATTGGAATTGAATGTTGCCATCCGTTTTGCCAGTCACGAATTAACGATTTCTTTAAAAGATCTTTTTCCTTCGCATTCGATATCGAGTTCTTAATATTTCCGGAATAACTGAAGCTAATCTTTTCGTACCAACGAGCTGGCCCCACCCTATTTTTTACCTGAAATGGATTGATTTTCGACATATTAACAGTCAGCTCGGGCAGACCTAAGGAGATCGTGGTGTCTCTCGAGTTTTGAGAGTGACGTAAATTTAGTGAGATGTTGAACGGTGTATTTTCAAATCGTTGAGAGTACGAAATACTTGACGATTTTTGTGTTTGTAAGTAGGAAGCTATCGATTTTTGGTTATTGACGTACGAATTCTCCTTATCAAATGAAAGGGTCGACATATTTACATTAGCAGAAAAAGTCCGATTAGGATTAGCTTTCGAATCCTGAGAGTGAGACCAAGTCAAGCTAAAACCTTTAGAGACTTTTGCGTCGGGAAGTGGTTTTTCGGAATATTTGTTCAGGTTGTAGCTGAAGTCAAAACTTCCATTGAATTTATACCTAAGCTTATAATTAGTGTGTACCTTAGTTGCCCACGAACCTTTGGAATATATATCGCCTCTTAAGGCAAGATCAAAGTTATCATTGGCAGCCCAGTAATATCCGCCTTCCCTCAGGAAGAACCCACGACTTTGTTCTTCTCCGTATGTTGGGATTAAAATACCCGAAGTATATGTTGTTGAGTTCGGGAAGTATCCAAAAGGAATCATAGGAAAATAAATCGGAAAATCTTCAAGAACCATATAAGCCGGACCTGTAATGGTTTTCTTATTCGAAATAACTTTAGCACGGGTCATTTGGAGATAAAAATGAGGATGTTCTGCGTCACAAGTGGTATATTGACCTTTTTTCATAACAAATTCATCCTTGCTGATCTTCTTGGTTATGGTACTGTGTATAAATCCATCTCCCTGTTTGGTCTTAACATTTGAGATAATACCTTTCTGTGTTTCAAAATTGTATCTCATTGTTTCAGACTCAAATTCTTCCGTTCCTTGTTTGAAAACAGGAGTTCCTACAACGTTTCCTGTCGAATCAGGAAGTCCTTCTGCATATACTTCTTTAGTGACCAGATCCAATACGATGTAATCAGCTTTAAGTTCAATGTCCTGATACTTTACAACCCCTTTCTTGTACATATACATCTTCTGATTTTCAAGATCCGGAATAATTGAATCCTGAGCAGAATAGGTTATGGTAGATTCTAATACCGGTTTTTTGGGTATAGAATCTTTTCCGGCTTGGCCTTTTGTGGTAGAATCCGTTATTGGATTTTTTGAAATGGAATCATTTCCGGCCTTAATTTTAGGTGCGGCAATTGTATCGATCAGAGTCGTCGTATTGGGGGAAGAAATCTTGGAAGAATCCTTTTTCCACTGACCAAACGAAGAAAGAGCAACTAAAAACAATATATTTGCAAGAAGAATTTTTATCAAAATCACAGTTTATAAGGTAAGCACAAGCATCTTGTTCTGTCTGCAAAAATATAAATAAGGCCTATACCTGTGCGTGAATAAATGTAAAATAATTCTAAATTTCTATTTTTGTGCTGAAATTCAACCTGAATATGATGAAATACCCTTATACAAGTATATTTTTATTGCTGATTATTTGCATTTTACCTGCTAAGAATACTTATTCGCTAGTACATCTTGGAAAAAACAACAAACCGATGGTGGTCGTTATTGATCCCGGACATGGAGGAAAAGATCCGGGCGCAATTGGAAAGGGAGTGCGTGAAAAGGATATAGTATTAGGTATCGGGTTAAAATTAGGCCAATATATAAATGATAATTTTTCGGATGTAAAGGTTGTTTATACACGTAACACCGATGTTTTCGTTCCTTTGATTGAACGTTCCCGTATTGCTAATAAATGTAAAGCTGATTTGTTTATCTCATTACATGCGAATTCCTGCACATCGTTGTCAACTAGGGGTACGGAAACATTTTTTCTTGGGGTTGCCCGTTCTGATGATAATCTTGATGTAGCGAAGAAAGAAAACTCTGTAATTCTTTTGGAAGACGGCTACAAGTCAACCTATGAAGGTTTTGATCCGAATCTATCCGAATCGTATATTATGTTTGAACTTGTTCAGGATGCATACTTAGATCAAAGTTTGTCATTCGCAGATGCGATTCAGCATCAGTTTCAGCGCAAACTTAATACCACCAACCGTGGAGTAAAACAAGCTGGATTTCTTGTATTACGCCAATCGTCGATGCCAAGTGTTTTAGTTGAAGTTGGTTTCGTAAGTAATCAAAACGAAGCTAATCAGTTATGTTCAGAAGAAGGGCAGCGGAATATTGCAATCTCAATTCTGGATGCATTCCGCAAGTTTAAGTCTAAAAATAATTCAACGGGCTCTCATCAGGCTACTGTTGCATCTAAATCTGAAGAAGTTGCTAATGATGTAGTAAAAGAGCAGAAACCTGAGCCAAAAAATATAGAAAAACCAATTGCAGAATCTCCAAAAGTTGTTGCAGTTACCAAAAATGTAACCAAAGAAAAAGCAGCGCATGCAGATGTTCCATCAGCCAAATCGGTTGTTGAGAACAGTACTTATTTTTGTGTGCAGATCGGTGCCGGATTATCGCCGGAAGAACCTACTCCTGCACATTTTAAAGGACTGAAAGATATCAGGAGAGAAAAAAGTGATAAATACTATCGCTATTATGTTGGAAAGGAAGTCTCATTGGAAAAAATTACTCCCCTATTGAAACAAATCAAACGAAAGTTTCCTGCTGCATTTATTGTTTCTTTTGTTGATGGGAAACGGGTTATCACTAAAAAGTAGTAAATAAGGCTGCTTTTGTAAATAGCATACAGAAGCTAAAAACTAAAAGAATTTATCGAATGATTAAAATATCAAAATATACCAAGCTTGGAATTCTGGTGTTAACCAGTCTGACAATTCTTATTTGGGGAATTAGTTTTTTAAAAGGAGTTGACCTGTTAAAGAGAAATACTAATTATTATGTGGTTTATAATAAAATAGATGGGTTGTTGGAATCAAGTTTGGTAACGATAAATGGTTATCAGGTTGGACAGGTTTCAAAAATAGGATTCTTAGGAGATTATTCGGGTCGGCTACTTGTAACTTTATCTTTGCAGGGGAATTTTAAGATTGCCCGGGGATCAGTTGCAAAGATTGTATCTAGTGACATTATGGGAACAAAATCTGTGAAACTTGAAATCGTTCATTCCGGAGAATATTTTAAATCGAGTGATACGATTCCCGGAACTATTGAGCAGGATTTAAAAGAACAGGTAAGTATGCAGGTTCTTCCATTAAAGAAAAAAGCAGAAGAACTCATCTCATCATTAGATTCTGCGTTGACGGTGGTTACTGCGGTTTTTAATCAGCGGACGAGAGAGAATTTAACTGAGAGTTTTGAAAACATCAATTTGACAGTAGCCAACTTAGAGGCCGCTTCTGCAGAACTAAAAAAGATAATGGGTGAAGGGAAAATTAACTCCATCGTGACCAATCTGGATAGTATCAGTACAACTATCAGTAATAATTCCGGGAGAATTGATAATATCTTAAAGAATGTATCCTCGTTGTCCGATTCGCTTTCAAAATTGAATGTAAGTCCTGTATTTGCAGAATTAAGTTCTTCAGTTTCTGGAATAAATACGATCATTCAGAAGTTGAATAGCAAAGATAGCTCTGCCGGATTGCTGATCAATGATCCACAACTCTATCGTAATCTGAATAGTTTAGCCGGAAGTCTTGATCTTTTGCTGAAAGATGTACGAAACAATCCTAAACGATATGTACACTTCTCTGCATTTAATGTCGGTAAAGATGTATATATTACTTCCAAGCCTTCCACTTCAGAAAAACAAGGCCAAATTTTATATAAGGTACATTTAATATCAAGTCCTGCCAAATTATCAACAGAGTCAGTGTTTTTTAAGGATCTGGGACCAATTGAAGAAATAAAGACTAGTGAGATGTATAATTATTTGGCTGGAAAAACAAATGATTTTGATAAAATATCTCAGTTTTTAAATACCGCAAGAATCAATTTCCCGGATGCAAGTATTGTTGCTTTTAGGAATGGGCGAAAGGTAAAACTGGAAAAAGCAATAAAAAGTCTAGCCAATTAGCTGTTGTATAATATTAATAATTATTGTTAAATATTCTACAGCTCTTTATTAGTAAGCATTTAGCGAAATATATTTACTAACGTATTGATATGTAGTCAGTTGTATAAAATTAAAAAATATTTTTTTTTTTTAATTTTATAAATGCCTGAGCCTTAAATGTCTTATCTTTTTTTTGTAAAAGTCAAGTGAAATTTGATTTTTTTTCTACATTTTTTTTCACAAAATTTGTTTTCAGGGAATTTTTACAGGGGTTACTGTTTTGCTAATTTTTAATATCCTGCTCCAAAATGATTAATGATTATCGTTTGGTTTGGGATCGTTGTCTGTCAATTATTAGAGATAACGTTCCAAACATAAGTTTTAAAACATGGTTTGAACCTATCGTACCGGTTAATCTGGATGATGAAGTTCTTACAATTCAGGTACCGAGTCCGTTTTTTTACGAATATCTCGAAGAACAGTACATTGATTTGTTGAGGAAAACATTAAGGAAAGAGCTTGGACAGGGGGCTAAGCTGGAATATGTGGTTGTTATGGGTAACAATCAGAATAATTCACAGCCATACACGATTAAGTATCCTACGAATAATAATAGTAAAATCCAAAATAAGCCGATGAGCATTCCTCTTAAGAGTGAAGGAAAGCCATCGATTAAGAATCCATTTATAATTCCCGGGATTCAAAAGATTCAGATTGACCCTCAGTTAAGACTCGATAATACCTTCGATAATTTTGTAGAAGGTGAATGTAACCGATTGGCTCGAAGTGCAGGTTATGCTGTGGCTCAAAATCCTGGTGGTACTGCATTTAATCCGCTGATGATCTATGGCAATTCAGGATTGGGCAAGACTCACCTCGCCCATGCAATTGGAATCGAAGTAAAAGAACGTCACCCTGAAAAGGTGGTTCTGTATGTAAATGCAAATAAATTTCAGACTCAGTTTACTGAAGCTACTCGTAATAATAACAGAAATGACTTCCTGAATTTTTATCAAATGATAGATGTGTTGATTCTTGATGATGTTCAGGAATTTGCAGGGAAAGAAAAAACACAGGAAACTTTTTTTCACATTTTTAATCATTTGCATCAAAGTGGGAAGCAATTAATCCTGACTTCAGACAAACCACCTATCGAATTGAAAGGGTTGGAACAACGTTTATTATCCAGATTTAAATGGGGTTTGACTGCCGACTTACAACAAGCCAGCTTTGAAACGCGGATGGATATTTTACGACGTAAAATTTATAAAGATGGTATTGATATTTCGGAAGAAGTACTGGAATATATTGCATCTCATATTACCAATAATATTCGGGAGCTCGAAGGTGCTTTAGTATCGTTGCT
>Ga0302288_1000912_pt1 | contig 21139 bp, 18 predicted proteins | sample III_Fen_N1_1_FD_194549 | JGI IMG/M metagenome (GOLD analysis project Ga0302288, IMG submission 194549) | Peat permafrost microbial communities from Stordalen Mire near Abisko, Sweden - III_Fen_N1_1 | ecosystem: Environmental > Terrestrial > Soil > Wetlands > Permafrost | place: Sweden: Abisko...
GTTCTGAAATTAAAGTAATTGAACACCAACAAAGACAATATCACATAGTATATCAATTCGTTATCTATAAATTGTACCCGATAGATATTAATATAGAGCAAAGCCCCTGCCACCACCAGGCTATACCCACCCGTGATACCATTGATACCATCCATAAAGTTATACGCATTCAGTATGCCTATGCTAACTACCAACGCGCAAACGCTAAAGTACCAGGGCAATTCAAATAATTCCCACTGATAAAACATCAAGCCCATAGCTGTAAAATGAATCAGCAGACGAAGCTTTGACGATTGCGGACGAACATCATCTGCAAAACTAATAAGCGACAGCATTGTTAACCCACCAAAAAACCAGGGATATTGAAAACCCTGTAATACAAAATAAAGCAATGCACCTATATAAAACACCACTCCGCCCCCACGCAAGGTGATACGCGTATGCGAACTGCGTTGATTTGGCTTATCAATAATATTAAAATAATTAGCCACTTTAAAATAAGCCAACTCGGCTACAAATAATAAAAGAAAAATGAAAATGTAATTCATGATTTTAGTCAACAGTTATAAGTTATTAGACAGTAGTCAGTAGTGGATAGTTGGTTTTTATCAGTAATTAGATAGTAGCTTCCAGTAAATAGTTAATGCTTCGACTTCATTCAGCAACAGTATTTGATTACGCTCAATAACAGAAGGTAACAGTTTACTGACAACTAATAATTACTGTTTACTATTGACTAATTACTACTGACTGCTTACTATTGACTAACTACTACTAACTGCCGTCTACCTACTGAACAAATTCCCCCTCTTCCTTACACTCACAATGCACCCTAACGAGTTACCATACAGTTTACCGATATCTGCACCCACCGAGCAACCTAGTTCTATATTCAATAGTTTTGGAAATAGTTTCTTTACTTCCAACAGCAGAGAGGTATTTCTGATCATTTCTGGATAAGGAGTCCCATAATTTCCATAGTTTTTACTCAGTGAGCACAATGCCTTATAGTTATAACCATGCACATCACCTTCCAGCCCTATATGATGCACCTGCACACGATTATTCACAACTGCTACTCCACCATTTTTATTATAAACAGGTGAAGATATAAAAGGCGTACCTATGGTTCTGGAAAAATAGGTCCAACCGTTTTGATAAATACCATTATTAAAATAATTATCTGAACCACCGTACACTACCCCATCTTTGTCTTGAAATGGTCCCGATTGATCGGTACTGTTTAGGTATTCATAGACCAGTCCTTTAATGATAAGGAGCTTATTGTTCCGAATAGAGACACCCCATAGCCCATCGGGTTTATTCATCGTATTGGTCATAAATTTAGGACTGTCCTCCGATATATTCTGCCAGTAGCCACTGATGGTGAAGTCAGAAATCCGATAGTCTATCTTCATACTCTGTGAAATAATATGATTACCCAACGTATTAATTTGATCAGATTCAAGTGCAGAACTTCCTCCTGAGCTACCCATGACTATCCTCAGGTAATCACTTAACGAAGTGGGTTGTTGTCCTATTCCGGGTACATTGCCACCCCATTGCGCCACATGGTCTACCCCGTACTGAAAATGAAAGGGTAAACTTCCTCCCACTCTAAAATAAATATATTTATGATGGAGGAGTAGATTCGTAACAGCAATATTATCTGTAAACCAACCGTGTGCCACTGCACCCTTTACCTCCAGATACCCCTTGGTAAAAGGCACGGGGGTGAAACGTTCTATTCCAAGGGTGATTTTAGGCATCGGGCGGGCATTCTTAGAGAACAGAAAACCTCCACAGGACAAACTGGAATCCTGAGTGCCCAGATGTTCTTCGCGTGCCCCTACAATTAGATCCAAAACAGAAAGGCGGGCTTTCAGATAGGCTTCGTGAAAATAGGCCTTCGTCTTATTATCGTAGGTCTGTAGCAGTACATCGGCTTTAAATCCATATTCAAAGACAGCTGACTTTTTATTAAAATTCTTGCTGAACCCCACATTCATATTGGCTGAATTAGGAGAAGCCGAAATCTGCCCATAGTTAGCACTCTGCAACCAAAATGGAGCATACGCTCCGGTGGACCCTACTCCCGTAAAACCCACTTCATATTTTATGGTATCGTTTTGGGCTTTAGCTATTATAGAAAACAAGCATAAGCAAACACTGAGTATTAAACTATTTCTAAACACATTCAACTAATTTACACAAAATGCACTAACTGATTAAGTATTAAGATACAACTATCAATTAATATACTCAAATCCAAAAATATCATTAATCCACCCTAAAATAGAATATTTGTGAGTAAGAAGACTATCAGACTTATGAAAATCAACCTCAAAGAAATCTTTCGATAATATTGGATTTTCTCTATCGATAATTGAAACATTGCTTGGTTCAAAAAAATCATATTGATTTATATTCTGATTGGTGGTAATAAGCTTTCTTTGCGCACCAAATACTTCAATAGTTCTCATAGTCATCCCAGTTTGTTTAGGATGTTGTATATCCAATACTGATTTAGAAGCGTAAGTTCGCTTAATTATTTCATCTTGAGACAATGCTCTGAATTTTATGTTTTTCAGAGACAATCCCTTTTGTCTTTTATCAAACAATTTTCTGGCTAAAAATACTAGAGGACTCTGAATAAATAGATAGTAATCAACCTTTAATCCTTTTTCTAGAGCCTGTTCCTTTATTTTCTGAAGAAAAAGCCATCTATCACTATGTACTGTACCAATAAATAGAATATCATTTTTGAACTCGAAATTGGAATTAGCTTCCACCCTACAGTCAGCGTATTTATCCGTGTAAAAAAGAGGTCGAAACTTCAATTTCTCGAATTTAAGAGCATCTTTTGAATCGAATGTGAATGCACTGTCAAAAAGGTAAAGACTATTTTGTATCGACTTGTAAATTGTAATTGAATCCCACAAGTACAGAATTAACTTTGCATTTGGATAACATTCTTTAAGCAGTAGAACTATTTTTTCATCAAATATTTCGCCTTTAATGATAAAAATATAATCATAATTCTTATCCTGATTCTCCTTTAGGATGAAAGTAAAATATCGTTGAATTAGTTTTGAAATAAAGAATCCAAGATATTTATTATGCGAACGAATAATAGCCTTAATAAATGAATTTGAAGATGGTCTTTCATCATACAGATCCACTAAAGCACCAAGCTCTTCTAGTTTACTTTTTATGGCGTATTCATATCCAAAAAAAGAAGGTGCAAAGAAAAGAATCTTTTTATTATCTAGTTTCATTATTTAAACAATCCTCTTTCTTTTAATTCATTAATAGACTGTTGATAACTATCTTGTTGAACTTCTTGCTGATTTACCCAATTTACAAAACGTGAAATACCTTCATCAAAATTAATCGTTGGAACAAAACCCAGTAAAGAACTTATTTTGGATAGATCTGCATAATTACTTCTGATATCACCTAATCTATAGTTTCCTGTTATTTCTATTTTGGTTGGGATATCCAGATACTTAACTAAGGTATTAGCAACTGTCATTACATCGGTACAAACTCCTGTTCCAACATTAAAACTCTCAAAATTTGCTTCTTCCTTCTCTAATCCTAAAATTGTAGCCTCTACAATATCATCAATATAAACAAAATCACGACTTTCTTCTCCATCTTCAAAAATTGAGATATCATTTCCATTCTTTATCCTCGTCGAAAAAATCGATAAAATACCAGTATATGGATTTGACAACGATTGACCGGGTCCATATACATTTTGATATCGATAAGCTACTACAGGAATATTCAATGATTTACCAGTAATCATACTTAATTCCTCTTGTGCTTGTTTAGTAAAACCGTAAACAGAGGTAGGATGAATTGCCGAATCCTCTGTAGTAGCCAATAGTTCAACATTTAATGAACAAATTGGACATTTTACATTAAAGTCTCCATTACTCATATCATCATCCAAACGACACAAAGGATAAACCACGCCATGATTTTTGCAATTATATTTACCTTCTCCATAGATTGCCCTCGATGCTGCAACCACTACCTTTTTCACGCTGTGTTTCTGGTTAGTGAGTATTTCCCACATCAATGCAGTTCCACCTATATTTGTATCTACATAATTTCGAATATTATACATAGATTGTCCTGTACCAGTTTCAGCTGCTAAATGTACTATTGCATCCTGATTTTGTATTGCTTTAACCCAATCAGATTCTGAAGTAACTGTTCCATTAATAAAATTCACTTTATTCTTTATTGATATATATAAAGGTGAAGATTCTTCAGGTTTATCTCCATGTATCTGCTTTGATAAGTTGTCCAACACAGTAACTTTATATCCTTTCGAAATCAATCTCAATGCTAAGTTACTACCTATAAAACCTGCTCCACCTGTAATTAGTATATTATTCATTTTATAATCTAAATTAAATCAGTTCGTTTTTCCCAAATTTTGGTTTCAAAATTATATTTTTTTATAACTCTTGCGGGATTTCCTACCGCAATACAATTTGCAGGTATATTTTTGGTGACCACAGAGTTTGCCCCAATTATTGAATTTTCACCAACAGTTACTCCAGGTAGTATTGATACAGACTCGCCTATCCATACATTATCTTCAATTCTCACTGGAGCAGTTTTATATTCTCGATCAATAGGATGTGTATCAGGTATACTATCATTACTTTTACCATCATAATAACCATGTGAACAGTCGGATATATAAATCTTACTAGCCATTAAAACATTATTCCCTATTATAACACTACTCATCGCTGTTATATGCACATAATCATTTATTTGAACATTATCGCCAAATCTTAGTGTTTTTAAATTAAAAATTGAAGGAAAGGCTTCTAATCGACATCCTACACCTGTCGTTAACATTTCCCCTAAATCAATATATGCCTTGCCTCGTATTACAATTGGAAATCTAATAAGTCGAGAATTATGAAAAAATAATTTCGACAACAAAGTAAAATAAATTAGAGTGATGCTCCCAAAAAAGCCATAAATCTTAAATCTATTTAGTTTCATCATTAATTGTTTTTATTAAAATATCATTACATATTTCGAGGTATTCCTTTGCTCTCTCGCTTGAACTTAATAATTTTCTTAATTGTTTATCTCCTTCCAAAACCAGTTCGTTAAATATATTTGGTTGAGTGACTAGAGTAATAATTTTATCAGAAATATCATTAGGACTTAATGGATCAAAATAAATAGCTGCAGCCTCACAAACTCCAGTAGCAAATGAAAGATTTGATGTTAATATCGGACGTCTCATTTTCATTGATTCAGGATAATTTGCAGAAAAACATTCTAATAAGGTCGGTAAAAACAATGCATCACACTCATGATATAATTGTGGACATTTTGCAACATCAACTCTACCTAAATTTATGATTGACTTCCTGACATCATCTCCAATTTTCTTTTTTAAGAGTTTATCATCAACTGTCAAAACAAATTTGATTTTCTTATCTTTCAATCTATTCTCTAAAATGGGAATAACACTATTCAAAATCTCTAAATTCTTATGTGGTGCAAAAGAACAAAGGCTTAGAAAACGAAATTCATTTTCATCTTGAGGTGGCAAAAGACTCCGAGAATTTGGAACGAAATTATCAAAATACTGATTGAATGTATTTGAAACAGTATACATATTCTCAGGACTGTTTTTTAAAAACTTGCAAGCCCTAGATGAGACATCATTTGTTTCACTTACGAAAAACTTTCCATTTCTATTTAAAATAAATCGATGAACATTTTTGTAAATATAATTTTTCAACCGCGCTTTATTTGAAATCACTTTGAATAGTGGAGAGTCTTGATAAATGTAATAAGGATATGCATATCCTTGTAAATGTGGCGCCTTTGGCGTCCAATAAGATGGTCCAAAAACACTAAAAACAAAGTCAACATTATTTTCTAACTCTATTTTTTTTAGTGTTTTTAAAGCATGATAGCTCTTAATTGTGAAAAGAGGATGAATGTTAACTCTAAAAAATGTAAAATTCTCTGGAAATAAAGAGAAATTAAGTTGGCTCGCAATTGTGTCACTTATTGCAACAATATAAATATTATTGTCAAATTTAATACATTCATTTATAAAAGACACAGCAACCTGAGTTACACCTGTTGCACTTAACGTTGAAGCATTTATAAGTAGTTTCATTCTATATTATCATTTTATAAAAATGTAGTATTCTGAGCTTAAAAGCAAATATATTCATTGCAAAAAAAATCATTTAGGATCCTTTTGTAATATAAGATTCGTAGTTTTACTTCTAGATTTCCACTTAATGGCATATTCTTGTATATTGCCAATTACTTTGCCTGGATTTCCGATATAAACAGAGTTATTGGGGATAGAACCACGCACTACTGACCCAGCACCAATAATAACATTATCTCCAATAATTGATCCTGCAAGAATAATCACTCTCATTCCAATAAAAACATTATTGCCTATTAGTATTTTTCTATGTACAGAAATGTCAGTCTCAGGAGTTTCACCTAAAGAAATTAACGCAGTTGTATAAGTAAAATCATGAGTTAATAAGATTACTCTTTCTGAAATAACAACCCGTTCACCAAGTTCAATTAGTTCAAAAGTGTCAATTCTAACGTCTGTTGAAATAAAACGCGGTATACCGTTCAATCTAACACCTACAAAGACTAACAATCTATTGTATAATAACATCCCCATTCTCGGATCTACAATATTAACAACAAAAACAATATTTTTCGAAAAATGATAAAATGTCTTCTTAAAAAAGCGTTTTAATGTCATAACATCAATATTTAACAATTAATTATATCTATAGATTATATCTGAATTATATTTTCTTCAAAATCATTGCAAGCTTGTTCATAATCATCCGGGCGACCAATATCCAACCAATAACCAGAATGCACATTCACCGAAGCTGGATGTTGAAATTTAATTAAATCCAACATCAAATGATCAAACCCATAAAGTTGATTTTCGGGGATAAATTCAAGAATTTTTTTATTGGCCATATAAATACCCATACTTACTTTGTAAAGTGTTCTAGGTTTTTCGACAAAGTTAACTAGTTTATTGTCAGCTCCAACTTCTAATACACCATAGTCCACTTTTTGTTCACGTGAATAAGCTGATACCGTAAAAATATTCTTTTCTTCAACATGTTTATCATAGAACTCATCAAAATTAAGATCCGTGAGAACATCACCATTAAGAATCAAAAAATTTTCAGGTAGATCCTTTATTAGTTTAATTGGACCCATTGTGCTTAATGGTTTATCTTCAAGCGAATAATCTATGTAAGTCCCCCATTTGCTCCCATCACCACAAAATGCCCTGATAATCTCTGCCATGTGATTTACTGTGATGGTAATATGATCGAAACCACTTTTTGTCAGTTTACGAATAATAATTTCCAAAATTGGCATATCCCCAACGGGAACCAATGGTTTTGGGAGACTAATGGTATAGGGTTTTAATCGCGTTCCCTTTCCTCCCGCGAGTATAATTGCTCTTTTAGACATTGTAAATATCGGGTTTAAAATATGACATGTTATTTTTTATCCATTCTATCGTTTCCTTTAATCCACTTTCGAGAGTGTAGTTCGGTTTCCAAATTGTATTTGTCTGAATTTTCGTATTATTACAAAATAATCTTTCAACTTCACTCTTGTCGGGACGTATACGTTGTTCATCAGATATAATTTCGATTTTTGTCCCAATTAAATCTGCAATTAACTGGACCAAATTTCCAATCGTAATTTCTTCGCTCATTCCAATATTTGTAACTTCTCCAAACAGATCTTTGGATTGAGCAATCTCAAAAAAACCATTAGCAGTATCCTTAACAAATGTTAAATCTCTGGTTGGGCTTAAATTACCTAATTTTAACGTTGTTTGCCCACTTAGAATCTGCGAAATCACTGTTGGTATAATTGCTCTAGCCGATTGGCGTGGACCATAAGTATTGAACGGACGAACAATTTTCACAGGTAAGTTAAATGATTTGAAGTAGCTGATAGCTAATTGATCAGCAGCTATCTTAGTTGCCGAGTAAGGTGATTGACCAACCATCGGATGTATTTCATCTATGGGTACATATTGTGCAGATCCGTATGTTTCACTAGTAGATGTGACCATTATTTTATCGGTTCCCAACTGACGGGCAGCTTGCAAAACATTGTAGGTGCCGTCAATATTAGTTTTAATATAGGCTTGTGGGGATACATACGAATATGGGATTCCTATTAATGCCGCTAAGTGAAAAACTGTATCACACCCCTTCAAAGCAGCGTATACTGAGTCATAATCACGAATATCACCCGTAATAATTTCAACTTTGTCGCGTACCAAGCTGGTGTCTAGCCAGCCCCATTTATTCCAGGAGTTGTAATGAACAAACGCTTTTACATTGAATCCTTTTTCAACTAATAATTCGGTAAGGTGTGAACCTATAAATCCCCCTGCTCCGGTAACCAAAATATTTTTCATATTTACATTTTTTTCAATTAAGCTGATTGATTCAGCGAGTTTTTGTTTTATATTAATATTTACTAATCATTTTTTTCAATCCATCTAAAATGGATACTTTGGGTTCCCATGTCAACTCCTCTTTAATTTTTGTGATATCTGCTATGGTATCCATTACATCATTGGGTCGTATTTCATGAGTGCAAACATACTCAATTTTTGTATCGCATAAATTGCAAACAATATCAACGATTTCCTTCACAGAATAACTGGTTCCACTTCCCAAATTATATTTTTTAATTGAATTGTCAGTCTTATTTACTTCAATTGCAGCTACTATAGCATCTACAATATCATCTACATATATATAATCACGCTTTGGCCTGTCATCTTTAACTACAATTTTCCCATCCTGTGCTTGTTGAATAATACTTGGGATTAAAAAATCAGGATTTTGACCTTTACCGTAGATGTTAAACGGACGGAAAATTGTAACAGGAACATTGAAATCCCGGTTGTAGCCTTCACACAAACTCTCGCAAATTACTTTAGTTTGAGCATAGGGATTAAATGCCTGTATCGGGTGACTTTCATTGATAGGTTGATATTGTGGATGTCCATATACATATGAACTAAAAAAAATCATTTTTGCTCCAGTTATTCTGCAAAGCTCCAACATGTTTAAGGTACTTAAATAATTGGTTAGATAGAATACTTTTGGTTGCTTGTATGAATCCGGAACAAACGATAAATTCGCTAAATGAATAATTACATCAATATCTTTAAAATTCATAACTTGTTGCCAATCACAAATATCAAAGCCATTGGCTAAGTCTATTAAAACTAATTCATGCTCTGTATGATTAAGTCGTTTTTGTAAATAACTCCCAATAAAACCTGAGAAACCGGTTATTAAAATTCGCATAGGTTGTACTTAAAATATAAATGTCAATACTGATTATGTTCTTCAATGGTAAAGGCCGAAAAAAACATCTTTCTTTTTACTCTTGAATAAATAAGTGGAATAATAAAATAGGACCATATAGAGTGTTATGTTGAAAATTATACTACATTATTTACATCTACTCAAATAATTAAAAACTAATAAAATTAGACAAAATAAAATTGATTTTTACTGTATTTTTTCTAGGTATTTTTTCACTACATTCTTTGCCAGTATCTTTTCCTTAAACAAAAAAACTTTATTTCCCAATTTATCGTTTAAAATATATTCTATTGCATTCGCCATGTTTTCTATATCCACATCATATTTAGTGATATCTGTGAAAGATAAATTGGAACTAATAATACCGTTATCAGCCACAAAAATACCATCTAAATTTCTGTTATACTTATCATTGCACGAAAGAATTTCCCAAACACCTTGCGAAGAATTTGTTGAAACTACAGGAGTACCAAGAATTAAAGATTCAATATGCACTCCCGGTAATCCTTCGCTATACGAACTTGAAACCACGACTTTAGCACGTGACATATATTTATATATGTTGGATTTCATTCCCCAATAATGAACTCTGTCAGATATTTTATAATATTCTAATAATGGTTGTATTATAGTCCAATAGTTTTTAGTTTTTTCATAATAATTCTGATCTTCGCCAATAAATATAAGATGAGTGTCTTTAGGAAATAAATCTATATTCATACCAAATGATTTAACTAATCTATCTGGTGCTTTATTACTTTCAAGTTTTCCACAATATAATATTACGTTTCCTTTGAAATAGTTCATTTCAAATTCGTCGAGATCTTCCGAAGCCAACTTTGTTATTAACGAAACATTATGTACACTATATACCACCTCAACCTTTTTTTTATCTATTAAAGGAAATGATTTCAATATAGAGTTATAAACTTCTTGACTGATACAAAATAAGCTGTCTAGAAAAGGGAAAAAGAATATATAACTAAGGATATTTTGGCAGTGAATTAAAAAACCCAAGACTTTACTCTGAAAATGAGGTGATTGAAATAAACCGATTTTATAGTCTTTTCCCCCAGCTAAAACATTAATTGTAGAACAAGAGTTTAAAGTGCTGATAGTCATATCAGGTTTAAATTCCTTTTTTATTTTACGCAGCCAGAAAATCATTCTAAAAAAACTAAGCTGTTTGTTTAGTCCTGACACTTTAGCACCTGAAAATGAATAACTATCTTCAAAAGAGAACTCCTTTCCAAGAGCTGATAAATCTTTATCCGAAAATTTATAAATAAGAGCAACTTTAATTTCAACATTTGGAGCCTTTAAGAATGCTTCATATAAGTTATGTGAAACAAAAGCAATAGTACCGTCATTACTTGGAACAACTAAAAGTATTTTTTTTTTATTTTTCAAAATAGACAAATTATAGTTAATATTTAATTAATGAATTAACGCTAAGTATTAGGATAACATTAAAATCAGCTGTTTATATGATAATTATTTATCATAAAGTCCATTTTTTTTGTAAACTGTATTTTTTATTTATCAAAAACATAAAGACTAATGCCCATATTAATGGTCTGATATTATCAAAAAAACCACTTCTAACAAAAAAAACAGAGTTCGAAATTAAAAAATAATATATGATATTCCAGTAAACATTAGTTTTATATTGTGATTCAGCTCTTCCAACTAACCAACCTAAAAACATAAAAAAAACAACTATTCCTAATAAACCAAAGGCTAAATAAACATCTGCGACAATATTTGTTCCCAATCCTAATGTAGAGTCTTTCCCAAATTCAAGAAATGTTCCAAATGAAGCAGATCCAATAAAATCGAGTGGAATTGCAAATATCTTGCAAACCAAACTCTGTGCAAATGGTATTGGTGATAAAAAACCTCCAAGCATAGTCACCCCAAAAGTATGAGTGTTATTATTTGCAAAATCAATTAATGTGTATAAACTACGATTACAAACTATCAAATCACTCCCAATATCCCAAAGTGAATTAAATTGCAGGTTTTCAATTCCACTATTAACATAGTCAGTGTCAGATAATGAGATACTTCTAGTAAACATTAGAATGGTTAAGAATATAGCTCCTAAAATCAAAACTGAAAGAAATACAAAGTTTGGGATTTTTCTTACATTGTTATTATACGAAAGTATTAAAATTAAAAATACAGCTAATGCCATATTTCGAGAACCTAAAAACAAAAAAAATATGATGATACTAAATATCGTGACTAAATAATAAAAACGTTTAGCCCTTTCTGAAATATCAAAAACAAAAATAGCCATTAAATGTAAAGTTGTAAAAAAGACAATATAAAAATATAAGGATATCCCTCCAACAAAAACATCTCCATCCTTAGAATAAATACTTGAGAAATAATCATATCCTCCATAAATAATAAACATAATGAGAAATATAACAGTTATTTTAAGCAGTAACTTCATAACCTTTTCAAAGTCTATTTTCTTAAAAAAATCGGGGTTATCCATCTGAATTTTTCGAGAGAAAAAAGACAAACTAAAAATGTAAAATGAATAAGCAAGAAAAGCAATCGAGGTTGCTTTAGATATAATATTTTCATTAAATGAAAAATGAAAAAGTAAAAAATCTTTATTCGTTGGAAAATAAAAAACAGGGTAAACAAAATTTGTAAAATAGAAAGAAATCATAAAAATAAATTGAAAACCAACAAGACTTTTAGTCCTTCTAAATGTAAAATATATACAATTTTGTATTATAAATAATACATTAATCAATACACAATAATTATATGAATATATATCTGGAGCACTAATATATAGCACACTTGAAACAATCAAAAAAAACAAGTTAACAAACAACACCATTTTTCAAGGCAGTTAATGATTAATAAAACATACATAAGTCAATCAACATTGTTTTCAATGAATATAACATCTATCGAATCTTAATAAAAATAACATATTGACCAAATAGTAATTATCAATAAATCACATTTATTAAAAATTAAAGTAAATATAAACATGTGTAAATACTTCACAAATTCAAATATTAACTCTATATTTAAACAACACCCTAAATCTAGAAATAGCACTAATGAGAAATTCATTTTTAAACATTAAAAGAACTCCAAAATAGATTAAGAATGAAATAATGATTTGAATGGTTGTCATAAAAATCGTATTCCAAATCATTTTTTTAAAAATTAACGAACATAAAATTATGGGTAAACACGCAACTATAAATTGCCATCCTTTCCCTATGATATTATGTAGCATGACAATATTTTTAACTTGATAAATATGTGATAAAAGTATCGTACTTTCACCAATTAAAACTGAAAGACAAGCCCCAATTACCATAAATTTTGGAATAAGAATAATGCTCGAAAGTATGCCCATTAAACATCCTACAATTAAAGAAAAAAGATATTTTTTCTCATTGCCTGATGGTATCATAAATTGATTTGCTAATAAATTGCTTAAAGAATTCAATAATATCATCGGACTTAATAAAATAAGATATAATTCAGCACCACTAAATTGTGAGCCAAGAAACCAGTGAACTAAGTTATTGGAAATCCCAATCAATAAAGGTATAACTAAAAAACTAAATAAAAGAGTAAACTGTAGTGACATTTTTAGATATCCTTTAATTCGCAAAAAATCACCTTGAATATAGATTGTCGAAATTCGTGGAGTCATAACACTACCAAGAGACGTTATCATAATTAATGCCATAGTTATTAGTCTATAAGCCATATCATATTTACCGAGTTCTGCGGTATTCACAAACAAACCAATTAATGTTTTATTCAAATTCACACCTATCACCCCTATTGTGATGATTAGAAAAAAGAATTTTGCTTTATATAGATGCTGAAAAATTTGAAGTTTATTTAAATGTATTTTATCTATAAATTTTCCAATCCCAAACCACATATAAAGTTGACCCAAAAACATCGATGCAACTGAGAGAAGAATATATTTCCACAAATCTGCTGGAGTCTTAATAATTAAAAACATTAAAACAAAAGCCGTAATTTTAACTACTATGTTTCGGATTACATTCTTTTTAAAATCTTCTAGACCTATATAAAACCAAGATATATCAAATGCCATAGACAATATTGATATTGATTGAATTATATATAAATTCGCATACGATCTACAAAAACTATATATATATAAATAATAGGCAAATAACACAATAGTTGTAACAATAAATTGTATTATTATTATCTCTGTGAATAATTTACTCCTTTTAAAAACATCATGTTTAACATACGCTATTTCTCTACTTGCATATATATTTAAACCTAAATTAGCAAAAATCAAAAAATACTGAGTTATCGAGCTTGTAAAAGCGTAAACACCAATTCCATGACTCCCAATTACTCTTGAAATATAGGGTATACTTAATACTGGCAGAATTATTAATGTAATCTGATAAAGAAGGTTATAGCTATAATTTTTTAATACGGACATAAATTTTGTATGAAAATATATAATATAGATTGAAATATTTAATAAAAAATAAAATAAACTTATCTTTAGTTGAGATTAAACTCCAGTTTATAAGCTCAGCTTTGTATCTAATTATATTATTAACAAACTCCTGTTTAGTGATTTTTTTTAAATAATATGCAAATGCTGTGTTCACTATTGATTTATGAATAATTAATTTGAGATAAGGTTTTGCATTTACAATAGACATTTTTGATAGTAATAGATCAATAGTTTTTGGAAATAAAATAAATTCCATTGTATTCGCATTTGCAAGCCAATCTTGATTACTATGTATCCTATAATTATATAAAGGTTCTGAAATCAAAGCTAATTGAACTGGATTTAAGTTAACTTCAAACCACAAATAACTATCTGCTGCTGGACCTACACCTAGAACATCATAATTCAAACAATTAGAATCAAAGAAAGACCTTCTCATGAGTATTGTTGGACAGAACAATACTAGTCCACCAGAAAAAAATGACTTTATATATTCGTACTGATTAAATGTATGGTTTTTTTTTTGTTTATTAGCTCTTTGACTTATTACTTTATTATCTTCATTAATTAAGGTTACATTACAACCAACTAACACACAATTAGTATTTAGATTTAACAATTCCACTTCTCGTTCAAGCATTGTAGGCATCATCATATCATCATCATGCGTAATTAGTAGAAATTCTCCTGTTGCTAAACTAAAAGCTTCATTTGCGTATTCACGATTATTAATGGGATTTCTGTGATATTTAACTTGTTCGCTTAAATAAGGTTTAATTGATTCGTAAGTCTCGACAGTTGATCCATTATCCATAATGATTAATTCAAAATCTCTATATGTTTGTAGCAATACTGCATCTATTGCTTGTGTTAAATATCCTGCTCTGTTATAAGTAATAAGTGCTATAGTTACTTTTGGCATATCATTTTGATTTAATAAATGCATTTCAATTGCTCTTCATCTGAAACGAACGGGAACATTTTTTCTAAAGGTGCTGAAGCCATTTTTCCATTCTCGTCCATATAGGTGGCAGATTTAGGAAACAGGGTTTGCTCCGGATGCATTTTTATTTCGCAAATGCAAGGACCACATGTGTTTAATGTATCTTCAATAGTTTGTAAAAGCACAGCACCTTCTTGATAAACTCTAAAAAACGGAATTCCGTACGCTTCTGCTATACGCTCCATATCCGGACAAATAACACCACTTTGTGGATTACTTCCCATATAATTCTTCTGGAAAAAAGCAGTTTGTGTTGTCTTAATTGCCAAATAACCTTCATTTTCTAGCAAAAATATCTTCAAAGGAAGCTTATAGGTAAGCAATGTTTGAAGTTCTTGCATATTCATTTGAAAACTACCATCACCTGTTACAAGTACAGTCTTCCCTTTCGAATTCGATACACAGGCTCCAATTGCAGCCGGCAAATCATAACCCATAGCTGCGCAACCCTGATTGGCAAAAACCCGTACACCTTTGTTAACCTGCATCGCTTGGTAAGTAGAGGTATAAGCGGTTCCATTTCCAGTTACCACTATATCACCTTCATGCAATTGTTTAAATAATTCATCTGCAAAAACAAAAGAACTTACAAAACCATCATTTGATGGATTATCATCAAAAAGAGTTGGTAAACTAGCCTTTCGTTCCCGACCCCATAGTCGCCAATTTTCAAAACCTGGAGAGGTAAATCCCTTCATTTTATCTAATAAAGTTACAAAAAAGTCTCTTAAATCTGCATGAATCTTCAAATCTATTGACAGAGTCGGCTTTTCCATTTCATAGGCATCAATATCAACCATTACCTTGTATGCTTTCGGAGCCAAAAGTTCGTAAGCATAACTCGTTTGTCGTAAGCTTAAACGAGTTCCCAAGACTATTAAAAGATCTGAGTTTTGAACCATAATATTACCAATACGATCTCCACAAATTCCTGGTTTCCCGTAACATAATGGATGATCATGCCAGATGATATCTGACCCACTTATAGCGGTAACTACAGGTATATTAAGTACTTCTATTATACTCAGAAATTCAGTTACCTTTCCAGCAAGTCTTACCCCGTTCCCTACATAAATCACTGGACTTTTAGCTTCTTTAATTTTTTCTAATAATTGATCTATCTGATTAGATAAACAACTACTATCAATATTTGATAGTATCTCTTCAGTATTAAATTCCCTTAATTCATTTTCATCAATCATTGCACCTTGTACATCAAGAGGAATATCAAGCCATACCGGTCCGGGGCGACCATTTAATGCTATATAAATGGATTTATCCAAATAGTATTTTATATCCATTGGATCAGTAATCATAGTTGCAAATTTCGTAATCGGTTTTACAATCTCAACGATATTTCCTTCCTGATCACCCAGCTGGCGTAAGTTTAAATCCTTACAAGCATTCATCGTAGTGCTTTGCTTAACCTGACCTGATATATATAATCCAGGTATAGAATCACACCATTGACCTAATACACCAGTTATTGCATTTGTACCTCCTGGGCCTGTAGTTACATTTGTAACACAAAGTTTACCGGAAGCACGATAATAGCCTTCAGCAGCAATAGCGGAAGCTTGTTCGTGATGGTTACAAATATATTTTAACCCTTCAGTATGTCCTATTGAATCATTTAAATGCATTGCACCACCACCTGTAACTAGAAACACATGTTGAATGCCATAGCGACTAACTAAATACTCAAAAATAAAATCACTTACTTTTTTCATGATAGATTTTTTGTAATTTAAAACTCAATATACTAGATAATATTTTTTGTAATAGAAAACTACTTCCTGTACAAATTAACAACAATATAAAAACCGTTAAATAGCCTCCAAACATAGGTACATATTTATTTAAAACAGGAGGCATTAAAAGCATGTGAACAAGATATAATTCCAAACTTATTGTACCAAAAAAACCAATGACTTTTGAAATACGCCCTCGCATTAAGTCAAATATTCTAATTAACAATATTATGCTCCCTGGTACAATAATAACAAAACAAAAATTAAACAAATATTCAAAATTAAAAGCGTTCATTAAGACTAAAAGTAACACCCCAATTCCAAATAAAAAAATCAACAAATTCGATTTGTCCAAAAGCTTGTTTTTAAATGCAAAAAATGCACCTAAGAAAAAAATGGGTATACGAGTAACAAATAACATTATAGGGGCATGTATGTCACCATGATTTGTTATAATTGAAACATATGTAAAAACAATACTAATAAAAAAACATGAAAACAATGAGAAATATGGTCTTTTAATTAGGTTATTGTATAAAAATGGAAAAAACATATAAAATATCAAAATTGCAGAAATAAACCAATTAGAATATAATTGTCCATACCAAAACTTGATGGATAAAATATCCCAACCAAGCCTTAACTTATTTACAACTATAAAAGTGGCTAAAGACATCACAAAAAAAGTAGGAATAATTCGAAATAAACGCTTTTTATAAAAACAAAAAATATTTGAATCCCGCTGCATACTAAGGAATAGACCATAACTGGAAAGAAATAAAAAAAAATCAACCCCACCATATCCTGCATTAATTAAAGAATGAACAAAAGAATAATGTACTTTCCCAAAAAAAATTGAATGATAAAAGAATATCCATAGAATACTAAACCCCATGATTTCTGACCTGAATTTTAAAAAAAGTTTCTCCATAAATTATTTGTCTACTAGTAGTATGTCTTTGTCAATGAAACTACTATTATCCTTATACCAATTGAAAAGTTCCTCTATAGCGTTTTCAATTGGTGTAAGTTTTAGGTCATTATAATCGTTCTTCAACCGCATATTGTCACCACTGTATTCAAGTCCCATCCCTTTTTGACTGACAATAACAGGTAACCCCTTTTTAGATACTTTATTTACCAATAAAGCCAAATCATATAAAAAAATTGATTCATCTGGCGTAATATTATAAGATTTAAATTGAGGGTTATTCTCTATAAACCAATCAATTACTGGAAACAAATCATCTATATAGATATAATCAAACTTTCGATTCATTTTAACTGTAATTGGTAAATCGAACAATGTTTTGCAAATAGCATTTGAAATAAACCGGATAGCATAATCCTCGTATTTACCAAAAATTCCAAAAACTCGTAAATCATATATATTAGAAGAATGTTCGATTACTTTTTCACAAACATATTTACAATATCCATGATCATCAATAGGAATATTATTATTATAGTCATCCTCCTTCATTTTTGGACGATAATTTCTATTATCATATATTGCACCAGAGCCTATAACCAACATTTTATCATACTCTTTGCTATGTTTTTCCAGATTAAAAAACATTCGAGTGTTTGCATAAAACAAGTTATTGAAATCTTTAGCATTTCTATGAGACGGCTTTACTGCGGAATGAATAACTATATCGATATTTTGGCTTTTGAAGTAATTATCAACACTATTCTCATCAACCAAATTAAGTTCTTTACTGCTGGGAGCTAACAAGGTATATTTGGCCGCAAGAAAACTTTCTTTAATATTTCTACCAATAAAACCATTTCCGCCAGTAAGTAAAATTATCTTTTTACTCATAAGATAAATACTTCATTATTTCACTCAAACAAATTGTATAAACATCTTCAGTCTTAAATCTTTTATACCAATCCACAGTCAATTCCACCGTCTGATTAATATTTAGTCTAGATTCCCAACCTAATTGAAATTTCGCTTTGGAAATATCAAGCATCAATAGCTTAGCCTCGTGTAAGTCGTTGGGATTCGATAAATCCCGTAACTCTCCACTGCCATAATTCTCCACTACTTTGGTTGCCACATCCCACACATTAGCAATAGATTCGGCATGCGGTCCAAAATTCCAACCTTCGCAATAGTTAGTCGGTTCGTCCCACATTTTTTGAGCCAACAACATGTAACCGCTTAATGGTTCCAACACATGTTGCCATGGTCGTATAGCTTTGGGACTGCGAATATCAATGGTTGTATTGGCTTCCAAAGCTTTGATACAGTCAGGGATAATACGATCTAATGCCCAATCGCCACCACCAATAACATTACCGGCACGTACACTGGCAATAGACTTACCATGCATAGCATATTTGTCCGGGTGAAAGAAAGAACGTCTCCAGGAAGCAATAGCAATTTCGGCTGCACCTTTAGAAGAAGAGTAAGGATCATATCCTCCCATAGCTTCGTTTTCACGATAGCCCCATATCTGCTCACGGTTCTCGTAGCATTTATCGGTGGTAATCATAGCTGCCACTTTCACGCTATCGGTTACACGAATGGCCTCCAACACATGAATACTACCCATTACATTTACTTCATAGGTTTCCACCGGAAAATCATACGAAAGTCGTACAAGGGGTTGCGCGGCCAAATGAAAAACAATCTCCGGTTGGTATTTTTGAAAAACATCTTTCACTAATTGACCGTCCCGTATATCTCCTCTAAGGTCAATAATTTTATCCTGAATGCCTGAAAGCACATAATTATCCCTATCTGAGAATGGGTCTAATGCAAGTCCTATCACCTCCGCTCCCAATTCATGCAACCAGATAGCCAACCACGAACCTTTAAAGCCGGTATGCCCGGTTATTAAGACTCGCTTACCACGGTAAAAGTTGTCAAATATATCGATATTCATTATTGAATGTTTAACTGTGAATCTTTGAATTAAAAACTACTCACTGATAACTGTTTACTGATAACTGAATTTACCACACTTTCCATGGAGCAGCCCCTTTATCCCACATCTCGTTTAGTTCAAAATTGTCGCGCATTGTATCCATTGGTTTCCAAAACCCTGGATGTTTGAAAGCACCCATTTTGCCTTCTTTAGCTATATTCTCAAGTGGTTCACGTTCAAAGAAAGTGCTATCGCCACCAGTTATATAATCGAACACTTCAGGTTGACAAATAAAATAACCTGCATTGATCCAGTTACCGTCACCGGCAGGTTTTTCCATAAATGAACTTACATTTCCATATTCATCCATATCCAATGCACCAAATTTTCCGCTAGGTTTATAAGCAGTAACCGTTAATAATTTACCTGAAGCTTTATGCAAGTCAATTGTTTCCTGAATATTCAAATCAGCGACTCCATCACCATAAGTAAGCAGAAAAGGTTCATTACCTACATATTTTTGAATGCGTTTTACACGACCACCCGTCATCGTATTGAGCCCGGTATCTATCAATGTAACTTTCCATGGTTCGGCATGACAATCAAGGACTTCAATGCTATTGTTCTCCAAATTGATAGTCAAATCACTATTATGTCTGAAGTAATTGGCAAAATATTCTTTGATAACATAGCCTTTGTACCCACAGCAGATAATAAATTCATTGATACCATAATGACTATAGGTCTTCATGATATGCCAAAGAATAGGTTTTCCACCAATTTCAACCATTGGCTTTGGTATTAAATTGGTAGCTTCACTAAGTCGTGTGCCCAATCCACCTGCTAAAATAACTGCTTTCATATTTTTGGAGTTTCACCGTGCTACTCTGTGTTTACTCAGTGTTACACGGTGTAAATTAAAACTACTTACTTTAAACTATAAACTACAGACTAATTTCACCATTCATCCGTATAAATATTCTCTGCTCCCACTGCACTCAAATTCTTTGCAAAGTAAGAAGTAAATGTTTCGCCTCCACAAATATAAAAATGCGAATCGGTAACATCAATATCAGCCGTATGAATATCTTTCCATTCAATTCTTCTGTTCGGTAATTCGGCCATTTCCTGACGGGTACAGTACAAATGCAATTGTGCTTCCGGTACAATAGATTTCAATAGGTCGACCCCTTGCATTTCTTCCTCGTTTTTAAATGAATAGAATACATGTAAACGGTCGGTATAGTTATCACGCACCAATTGCTCGCAAAAACTAAGAATAGGCGCTATCCCTGTTCCACCGGCAATGCAACAAATCGGGGCTTTTTTATCAAAGAAAGGCAATAAAAAGTCACCAAAGGCGTATTTTACGGTACAGGTACTTCCTACGATAAGCTCATCGAATATGCGTGAGGTATATACACCTACCTTACGAATAATCAATTTTATAGTACCGTCTTCTTTAAACGCCGATGCAATACTAAAATTGCGCGATTCGGGCCAACGGGTATAGTCTTCTTTATTCTCAAGAGTCAGTTGCAAAAACGAACCGGCTTCAAAATAATGATTTTTTT
>Ga0302288_1000915_pt1 | contig 21081 bp, 19 predicted proteins | sample III_Fen_N1_1_FD_194549 | JGI IMG/M metagenome (GOLD analysis project Ga0302288, IMG submission 194549) | Peat permafrost microbial communities from Stordalen Mire near Abisko, Sweden - III_Fen_N1_1 | ecosystem: Environmental > Terrestrial > Soil > Wetlands > Permafrost | place: Sweden: Abisko...
GATATTATTTATAAAGATATGATTGAAAAAGATATTATTGAAAAAGATATGATTGAAAAAGATATTATTGAAAAAGATATTATTGAAAAAGATATTATTGAAAAAGATATTATTGAAAAAGATATTATTTAAAAAGATATGATTGAAAAAGATATTATTGAAAAAGATATTATTGAAAAAGATATTATTGAAAAAGATATTATTTTAAAAGATATGATTGAAAAGGATATTATTTTAAAAGATATGATTGAAGATGATATGATTTCACGAAGTCATATCAAAAAATCATATCACGAAGTCATATCATGAAATCATATCACGAAGTCATTTCAAGGCAGTAATAAGATTGAATTTGGATTGAGCCCGATGCTTGGGAGTTTGTAAAGAAGCCTGCCGTTGCGGTTAAAACACAGGATGTCGCCTTTGACAGTGTAATTCCGGGCGTCGGTAATATACACATTCCCGTTTGAAGGGTGTATGGTGATACTGAAAGGACGTTCCATTGTGGTACCATCGGTAATGAAATTTGTAGAAATAAGTTTTTCAGTACGGCAGTTGAATGTTTTTACCCAATACGTACTGGTCATAAAATCGTAATTGTAGATGTAAGCAGTATCGTTATGAATGGTGAAGTTTACTACCTGCAGACTGTCGAAAGTCTGAGCAACTTCATCGGTCTGACTGTTGATACGGCACCAGGTGCTTTTGATCGTTGAATTATTCCCCCGTGAAACAACATACACATCACCCTCACTATCCGCTTCCAGTGTAAAAGGATTAATGCCAACAGTAATTTTCTTTATCTCAGTAAAGGAGTTAATATCCACTACCGAAACTGTATTGTCGTAGTTTGGAATATCCAGGCCGCCCGAATTGGATACATACAGTTTGCCATTGACAGCTGTTATTCCATCCGGATTGCGACCAACTGTGGTAACTGCTTCTATTGCCATGGAAGTGGTATCAATCCGCTCCACCGTTCCATCGAATGAACAGACATAGGCTTTATTCCCGTAAAAAGTAATATACCGTGGCTGGCGTGCAACTCCGGTTGCATTGAAAAAGGGAATACGTTTGATCGAAATTCCGGACCGTACATCAAGGACTTCTATCTGGGATGAAACATTGACCACAATCCACAATTTACTCCCATACCGTTTCATATCATTGGCAGTATCACCTAAACCCCGGTTATTTTCAAATAAGAAAAAGTCGGATTGAATGGTTCTGTTGTCAAAATTCACAAGACTCAGGGTGCTGTTATTCATGTTGAAAAGACCTTCCGACAGGACATACATTTGTCCTGATTCACCCGGTGTAACAGGCAAATCAACAGGGGTTGGAATATCTTTCATGTCGTCGCACGAAGAAAATAAAATGATGATGGCAATAAAGAGGATATTTTTATATAGAGAATTCATGGTTTTATTTACTATTTATTCATTTACTATTAAATGTGAGTATTAGACGGTTAATATTTACAAAAGAATTATTGTATTTTCTTATTGTGCCCTATTGTGTTTACGTATTTGTGTTTTCCTATTGTGTACTATTGTGATCCCGATAGCTATCGGGATGGTTACGTATTTGTATTTTCTTATTATGCCCTATTGTGGTTATGTATTTGTATTTTCCTATTTGTGCCCTTTTGTGGTTAAGTTAATCGTAACAATGCGTCAATATGGTTATGCAAAAGTACATCATCTAATTCATAATTTTCAATCTTCAATAGTAAATTACACAAAGCATTGAAAAACAATAAATAAAATATAATTCATAGTTTATAGCATCCTGTTGACAATTCATTATTCATGTTTTTTTTGTATTTTTGCAAAACAACATAAAACTGAAGAAAATTACGAATGAATAGAATCCGCAATTTCTGTATTATAGCGCACATCGATCACGGAAAAAGTACATTAGCCGACAGGTTACTGGAATTTACAAATACCGTTGCCGGGAAAGACCTGCAGGCCCAAGTCCTCGACAATATGGATCTGGAACGTGAACGTGGCATCACCATTAAGAGTCATGCCATCCAAATGAATTTTGAATTTGGGGGTGTACAATACGTTTTAAATTTAATAGATACTCCGGGACATGTCGATTTCTCCTACGAAGTGTCACGATCGATCGCTGCCTGCGAAGGAGCATTGCTGATTGTTGATGCCACACAGGGGATACAGGCACAGACTATTTCCAATTTATATATGGCTATCGAACATGATCTGGAAATTATCCCTGTCATGAATAAAATGGACATGGATAATGCTATGCCCGAAGAGGTTGAGGATCAGATTGTAGAGTTGATCGGTTGTAAACGGGAAGAGATTATTCGTGCCAGCGGTAAAACCGGCATGGGAGTGGAAGAGATATTACAGGCTGTTGTTGAACGTATCCCGGCACCAAAAGGCGATCCGGAAGCGCCGTTGCAATGTCTGATTTTTGATTCGGTCTTCAATTCATTCCGGGGCATTATAGCTTATTTTAAAATAGTAAACGGTACGATCAACAAAGGCGATCTGGTTAAATTTGTAAGTACCGAAAAAGAATACAGTGCAGATGAGGTAGGAGTATTAAAACTCGAAATGTCACCTCGTCAGTCACTCAGTGCAGGAAATGTGGGATATATCATTTCGGGCGTCAAGACATCGAAAGAAGTGAAAGTAGGGGATACCATTACCCACGTAAAACGTCCGTGTGCCAAACGTATCGAAGGCTTTCAGGAAGTAAAGCCTATGGTATTTGCCGGCCTTTATCCTATAGAAACAGAAGATTTTGAAGATTTACGATCGTCAATAGAAAAACTGCAGTTGAATGATGCCTCCCTGACCTTTGAAGCCGAATCTTCGGTGGCATTGGGTTTTGGTTTCCGTTGCGGATTCCTCGGTATGTTGCATATGGAGATTATTCAGGAACGCCTTGAACGGGAATTTGACATGAATGTCATTACTACTGTTCCCAATGTGTCCTATAAAGTATATACCAATAAGGGTGAATTGATTGAAGTGCATAATCCATCCGGTTTGCCTGATATCATGTCGATTGACAGGATTGAAGAACCTTTTATCCGTGCCTCTATCATTACGCGAACCGACTATATCGGCCAGATTATGACGCTTTGCCTTGGTAAAAGGGGAGAGCTGGTGAAACAAAATTATATTTCGGGAAACCGTATGGAATTGATTTATGACTTACCTCTTGGTGAGATTGTATTTGATTTTTATGACAGGTTGAAAAGTATTTCGAAGGGATATGCTTCCTTTGATTATCATATGAACGGATTCCGTCCTTCAAAATTAATCCGTTTGGATATATTGCTCAACAGTGAACCGGTGGATGCATTATCGTGTCTTATTCATGTTGACAATGCCATCCCGCTCGGAAAACGCATGTGCGAAAAGCTGAAAGAACTGATACCCCGACAACAGTTTGATATAGCCGTACAAGCGGCTATAGGCGCCAAAATCATAGCACGCGAAACCATTAAAGCTGTACGTAAAGATGTAACTGCTAAATGTTATGGCGGTGATATAAGCCGTAAACGTAAATTGCTGGAGAAACAGAAAAAAGGAAAGAAACGAATGAAACAAATCGGGAATGTGGAAGTGCCTCAGAAAGCATTTTTGGAAGTGCTGAAGCTGGATTAAAATATCATATTTGTTTTTTGTTGTGTCAACTTCTTAATTTATTATAAGAAATAATATGGCTGAAAATTTACAAATACAATTTAATGAAATTCAAGAATTGATTTCACAAGCTAAACAGAATTCTATGTTGGCTGTTAATCTCGAATTAATTACATTGTATTGGAAAATAGGTGAGTACGTACATATTAAAATTGAAAATAGTGAGTGGGGAAGAGGCGTTGTAATTGCTTTGTCGGAATTTATTCAACAAAGGGAACCAGGAATGAAAGGTTTTTCAAGTCAAAATATCTGGCGGATGAAGCAGTTCTACGAATTATACAAAAGTTCGATAAAACTCACGTCTTTGGTGAGAAAATTAAGTTGGACAAATAATCTTTTAATTATTTCCAAAACAAAAACTCTTGAAGAAAAAGAATTTTATATCCGATTAGCAATCCAGGAAAAATATAGTTCAAGGGAGCTTGAAAGAAGAATTGATAGTTCATTATTTGAAAGAGTAATGCTTACAGATAAAAAACTCTCGGCAGTGCTGAGAGAAATTCATCCTAAAGCAGATGAAGCTTTCAGAGATAGTTATATGCTTGATTTTTTGTCACTTCCGGTGTCCCATTCTGAGAAAGATTTACGTAAGGCAATAGTCCGAAATTTGAAGCAGTTTATAATCGAATTTGGAAAAGATTTCTCATTTATTGGGGAAGAATATAGATTACAAGTTGGTAATAAAGATTTTTATATCGATTTGCTTTTTTTTCATAGAGAGTTACAATGTTTAGTTGCATTTGATCTTAAAATTACTGACTTCCAACCGGAATATTTAGGTAAGATGGAGTTTTATCTGGAAGCGTTAGATAATATAGTTAAAAAGCCACATGAGAAACCTAGTGTAGGTATATTATACTTTGTAAAAATAAAGATTCTCAAGTTGTTCAATACGCTTTAAACAGGAGTCTTTCTCCTACTTTAATAGCACAATACGAAACAAAATTATTCGATAAAAAACTTTTAGAAATAAAATTGGATGAGTTTTTTCAATTAGAGGAGAACAAAGTAAAATAAATCAATAAAAAAACATTGGAGAGAAAAGCCTGAAGCAAATTGGTTTTGTGGAAGTATTCAGAAAGTATTTCCGGAAGTATTAAAGCTTGAGTCATCAAATTCATTTTATCATACATTTATCTTTTTTTATATATACAATATTTGCAATTAATGCCTGAGTTTTTTTGGAAATGCAAATTTATTATGTAAATTTGCGACTTGTTTTTTTAAACAGAAATATAATCAATTTCAAAATAATATAAATTTATGTCAGAGTTATTTGGACATATTTCACAAATTATTGGACCGGTGGTCGATGTTTTCTTTGATTTAAAAGGAAAAGAAGAAGTGAAATTACCTGCCATTTATGATGCTTTAAGTATCGATCGTGGAAATGGGAAAGAACTGATTGTTGAAGTTCAACAACATATTGGCGAAAATACAGTTCGAACAGTCGCAATGGACTCCACTGATGGACTTCGTCGTGGGTTGAAAGCTGTAGCAATGGGGCGTTCGATCTCAATGCCGGTAGGTAATCAGGTGAAAGGACGATTGATGAATGTGATCGGTGACTCCATTGATGGCATGAAAGTGCTTGACAGAAAAGGCGAATACCCTATTCATCGTGAACCACCCAAGTTTGAAGATTTAACCACCAGTAAGGAAATCCTATCCACAGGTATTAAAGTGATCGATTTGCTTGAACCTTATTCAAAAGGAGGTAAGATTGGTCTGTTCGGGGGTGCCGGTGTTGGTAAAACCGTTTTGATCATGGAGCTTATCAATAATATCGCTAAAGGCCATAACGGATTTTCCGTATTTGCCGGAGTAGGTGAACGTACCCGTGAAGGAAACGATTTGTTACGTGATATGATTGATTCAGGCGTAATCCGTTACGGTGAAGATTTTAAAAAAGGGATGGAAGCTGGCGATTGGGATTTATCGAAAATAGATTATTCTGAAGTTGAAAAGTCACAGGCAACCCTGGTGTTCGGACAAATGAATGAACCACCCGGAGCACGTTCGTCAGTTGCCTTGTCAGGATTGACTATTGCCGAATCATTCCGTGACGGTGATGGATCGGATGTAGGACATGATATTTTGTTTTTTATCGATAATATATTTCGTTTTACACAAGCCGGTTCTGAAGTATCTGCTTTGCTTGGACGTATGCCATCGGCTGTTGGTTATCAACCAACTCTGGCAACTGAAATGGGTAGAATGCAGGAACGTATTTCGTCTACCAAAAACGGTTCGATTACTTCCGTACAGGCAGTATACGTGCCTGCTGACGATTTAACCGACCCGGCACCGGCAACTACTTTCTCTCACCTTGATGCAACAACAGTATTAAGCCGTAAAATCTCGGAGCTGGGTATTTTCCCTGCGGTAGATCCATTGGAATCTACTTCACGTATCCTTGATCCGTTGGTAGTTGGTGAAGACCATTACAATACTGCTCAACGTGTAAAAGAGATATTACAACGAAATAAGGAATTACAGGATATTATATCAATTCTTGGAATGGAAGAATTGTCGGAAGAAGACCGCCTGACAGTAACACGTGCCCGCAAGGTGCAACGTTTCCTGTCGCAACCGTTTTTTATGGCAGCTCAGTTTACAGGCCAGCCGGGAGTGATGGTATCGATTGAAGAAACTATTCGTGGCTTTAAAATGATTCTCGATGGAGAATTGGATTATTTACCCGAAATGGCATTCCTTAGCGTTGGAACAATTGATGATGCCATTGCAAAAGGTCAGAAGTTAATTGAACAGTCGAAGAGGTAAATTGATTGAATTCATCGTTCCGCGTTTCGCGTTTCGCGTTCCGGATTGATGAGTCTGTTTTAGATAATCAGTTGATCCCGTAAACGAGACATACTTAGTTCAGTTGATTGAATGTTTGATTTGTAACTTGTAATTTTTTTGACTGGTTATTTGATTGGTTGATTAAGGTTTAAGGATATTCCCTTGTTATCCTATAGGGTATCACAAAGTGTGATGCCTTTGTATAATTTCGTAAGAGCATTTGAATAAATAACGAACAATGAAATTAGAAATAATCACTCCGGAACAAATATATTTTTCAGGTGAAGTAACTTCGGTGACCTTGCCAGGAACGAGTGGACTATTTACGGTATGGGAAAATCATGCACCGCTTATTTCGTCATTAATGAAAGGTAAAATAAGTTTTCTGGCAGATAATAAAGAAACGGTATTGAATATCGAAAGTGGATTTGCTGAAGTCAGTAAAAATGTAGTGACAGTTTGTCTTGAATTAATCAATCCATAAAATAATGGAAAATCTAAAAAAACGACTCAACATAATTCTGACTGTTGTCATGCTGATCGGAGGAGTCGGGGTTTGGTGGTTGTTGAATACGATTTTGACAAAATCATACTTTGATTGGTATCCTGTCATTCCCGGTTTCTTTTACATTATGGGGCTTGTTTTTGTAATATATATAACCCGTGATTATAAAGAAAACCAACGGAAACTTGTCAATCTGTATATGATTATTAAGTTGTGTAAAGTGGCAGCCTGCATATTGTTAGGGGGTATTTATTTAATTTTTGTAAAAGTACAGATCCGCGATTTCAGTATTGTTTTTATTGGATTTTATTTATTGTATTTAGGTGTTGAAACTTATTTTTTCTATCTAGTTGAAGAAAAAATCAAAAAGAATAAAGTAAATGAATAGTTTACGTAAAGTAGGATGTTTGATCGCAATGTTTGTTTGTTTGTCCGGAGCAGTTGTCCAGGCCAATGAACCTGTTCAAACACAAAAGCCAAATGAAAAGTTAGATGTAAAAGGGCTTATTCTTGAGCATCTGGCTGACTCATATACATGGCATATTACGAAAATCGGGAATTCGGAAATATCCATTCCGCTTCCTGTGATAGTATACAGTAAAATTACCGGTTGGCATGTTTTTCTTTCTTCTGCTTTTGATGAAAAACCCGTTCATGATGGGTTGTTGATAGCAACGGATGGAAAATTTAAAGGAAAAATTGTAGAAAAAGATGCACAGGGAGCTGAAGTAAAACCTTTATTTGACATCTCGATTACAAAAGTAGTATTGTCGCTTTTGATCAACAGTTCGTTGCTTATTTTTATCATTCTGATGGTTGCCCGTTCGTACAAAAAAGATACATTTGAATCAAAAAAAGGGTTTGTGGGATTTATGGAACTGTTTATAATGAACATAAATGATGATGTGATTAAACCCTGTATCGGGAAAGACTACAGACGATTCTCCCCTTATTTGCTTACCGTTTTCTTCTTTATTTTCCTGAATAATTTAATGGGTATTATTCCTATTTTCCCCGGAGGTGCCAATGTAACCGGTAATATTGCCATTACCTTTACCCTTGCCATTTGCACTTTTCTCATTGTGAACATATTCGGAACAAAAGAGTACTGGAAAGAGATATTCTGGCCGGACGTCCCTTTATGGTTAAAAGTGCCATTGCCATTGATGCCGGCTATTGAGCTGGTAGGTGTTTTTACCAAACCATTTGCATTGATGATTCGTCTTTTTGCTAACATGTTGGCAGGACACTCTATCGTGCTGGGTCTTACCTGTCTGGTGTTTGTTACAGTCAGTTTAGGACCGGCAATGAATACCAGTATGACAGTAGTTTCAGTTTTATTCACTGTATTTATTAATTTAGTAGAGGTGTTGGTAGCATATATTCAGGCCTATGTTTTTGTATTGCTGTCGGCAGTATTTATTGGACTGGCCAGAGTAGAACCCCATCATGTGAAGGAAGTCACTAAATAAATACAATTGGATTCTACTTTCTGATTTAAAGTAAGAAATAAAAAGAAAAAATATAAAGTTAAATTATTAGAAACTCAGTCTATTCTTTCGATATCAAAGAGATTATAGACATAAATAAAAAAAATTATGTTACTTACAATTTTATTACAAGCTGCCGCTGGAGCAGGTTTAGCTAAATTAGGTGCAGGACTTGGTGCAGGTCTGGCAGTCATTGGTGCAGGTCTTGGTATCGGACGAATTGGTGGATCAGCCATGGATGGTATTGCCCGTCAACCGGAAGCAGGATCGGATATCCGTTTGTCGATGATTATTGCTGCTGCCCTTGTTGAAGGTGCTGCATTGTTTGCCATTGTAGTCTGTGGTTTTATCCTTTAATTTTAGTCCTTTTTGTAAGGACTAATGTCAAAGATAGTAAGTCTTGCAAATTTGATTGACAATCAGTATGTCAATCAAAAATTGTAAATTGTAAAATTGTAAATCAATTGAATTATGTCATTATTATTGCCTGATTCCGGTCTGTTATTCTGGATGTTTCTTTCATTCGGAATTGTTGCTTTTATCCTTGTAAAATATGGTTTCCCCGTTATTATCAAAATGGTGGAAGATCGTAAAGCATACATCGATAATTCGCTGAATATTGCCAAACAAGCACATGAAGAATTAGCTAGTGTAAAATTTGAAGGCCAAACCATTGTGGATAATGCCCGTCGTGAACAGGTGCGAATTCTGAATGAAGCTGCGCAGACCCGCGATTTACTGATTAAAGATGCTAAAGATAAAGCAAGCGTTGAAGCTGTGAAAATTGTGGCAGATGCAAGGAAGCAAATTTTGATTGAAAAGGAAGATGCTATTAGTGATATACGTCGTCAAGTTGCCGAATTATCGGTTGATATTGCTGAAAAAGTACTTCGGGTACAATTGGATAAGAAAGATGAGCAATTGAAAATGATTAACCGCTTGCTCGACGAAATCAATATTTCTAAATCGTAATTATTCATGAATACAGGACTTATACCGGTTAGATATGCCAGAGCTTTATTGGATTTTGCTAATGTAAGCGGGTTGCAGGATAAAGTGTATACAGAAGCGAAATCTGTAACTGAAAGCTATTTCAAATTTGGAGTATTACGAACTGTACTTGATAATCCTGTCTTGGGAAAAGCAGAAAAACGGAAGATTATGATCCTTTCTGCCGGAGATAAAGTAAGTAAACCATTCGAAAAGTTTATTGATTTATTGCTGGAAAATAACCGTGAAAATCATCTACTCTCCATAGCGTTGAAATATATCGATTTATTCAGAAGTCAGAAGAATATTCATTACGGAAAGCTTACTACTGCTTCTCCTGTTAATGCTTTAACCGAAAAGCGCTTAATGGCAATGGTTGAAAATACTACAGGTGGAACAATAGAAATGGATAAAATTATTGACCCTGAGATTTTGGGTGGTTTCATGTTCGAAGTGGATTTTGTACGATGGGATGCCAGTATATCCGGTCAACTTCGACGGATCAGGAATGAATATATTGAGAAGAACAATAAAATCGTCTAAACATTTACCATTTTCAGATTTACTATTTACCATTTTAAAAAGGATAATATAGGCATTCTGAAAATAACAAATTTATATGTACACCATTTATAGTATCAAAGAACCAGAAAATGGTAAATGGTAAATAATTAAATAGTAAATAATAATAAGATGTCTGATAATATAAAGGTGAGCGAAGTATCTGAAATCCTTCGGATGCAACTCGAAGGAATTGACACCAGCGTACAGTTTGATGAAGTAGGTACTGTCCTCCAGGTCAGTGATGGTGTAGTTCGTATTTATGGGCTACGTAATGCCGAAGCCAATGAATTGTTGGAATTTGAAAACGGGATCAAGGCCATTGTAATGAATCTGGAAGAAGATAACGTTGGGGCAGTGCTTCTTGGACCTACCAATGAGATTAAAGAAGGATTTACAGTGAAACGTACCAAACGAGTTGCCTCTATTCAGGTAGGTGAAGGTATGCTTGGCCGTGTGATCAATCCTCTTGGAGAACCAATGGACGGAAAGGGCAAATTAACAGGCGATATGATTGAATTGCCATTGGAACGTAAAGCTCCGGGAGTTATTTACCGACAACCTGTAAACCAACCTCTTCAAACTGGTCTTAAGGCAATCGATGCAATGATTCCTATTGGTCGCGGACAACGTGAATTAATCATAGGTGACCGTCAGACAGGTAAAACAAGTGTTGCTATTGATGCTATTATTAATCAAAAATCAAATTTTGAATCAGGCGATCCTGTATATTGTATTTATGTCGCCATTGGTCAAAAAGGATCTACTGTGGCTTCTATTTATAATACACTGGAGGAACATGGAGCTATGGATTATACCATTATTGTCACAGCGAATGCTTCCGATCCAGCAGCCCTGCAATATTATGCACCATTTGCCGGTGCAACGATAGGTGAATTCTTCCGTGACACCGGTCGTCATGCCTTAGTAGTTTACGATGACTTATCAAAACAGGCTGTTGCATACCGTGAAGTATCCCTGATCCTTCGCCGCCCTTCAGGTCGTGAAGCCTATCCGGGTGATATCTTCTATTTGCATTCCCGTTTGCTTGAACGTGCAGCCCGCGTTATTTCGCAACAGGAAGTAGCTGAAAAAATGAACGATTTACCGGAAAGTCTGAAAGGATTAGTAAAAGGTGGAGGTTCTTTAACCGCTTTGCCAATTATTGAAACCCAGGCAGGTGATGTATCGGCTTACATTCCAACCAATGTTATATCGATCACGGATGGTCAGATCTTCCTTGATACCGATTTATTCAACCAGGGGAATCGTCCTGCTATCAACGTAGGTATTTCGGTATCCCGTGTGGGTGGAAATGCTCAAATCAAAGCAATGAAAAAAGTAGCAGGTACTTTGAAAATGGATCAGGCACAATTCCGCGAACTGGAAGCGTTTACCAAATTCGGTGGAGATATGGATCCTGTTACCGCTATGACAATTGATAAAGGTCAAAAAAATACCCGTTTACTTGTGCAGGCATTGCATGCACCAATGACCGTTGAAAAACAGGTGGCAGTATTGTATTGCGGAACACATGGACTGTTGTCGAATGTGCCTTTAACTAAGGTACAGGATTTCCAGAAAGAATTTCTGATGGTATTGGAATTGTCACATCAAGCCGATGTACTCGATATTATTAAGAAAGGAATTATGAACGACGAAGTCTCTGCTATTATTGAACAAATTGCAGGAGAAGTGGCTAAAAGAGTGGCTGTTTCTTAATAACGAGTAAGGAGTAAGACGTAAGTAGTCGGTAATTTACAATCAGTCTAAATTTATAGTTATCAATTGTAAATTTAAAAATTGTAAATGAATATAGGTTTATGGTTTTCAATCGTAAATTGTAAATTGTAAAATTGTAAATAAAAAATGGCTTCATTAAAGGAAATAAAATCGCGTATTCAGTCAGTCAAATCGACTCAGAAGATCACATCTGCAATGAAGATGGTTTCGTCTGCAAAATTGCGTAAAGCGCAAAAGACCATTGAGAATCTTTTCCCGTATGAGCAAAAGTTGAATGGATTGCTGAATAATTTTTTAAGTGCTGAGGAGGATAATGTTTCCGTTTATGCTGAAACGCGTGAAGTAAAACGGGTTGCTATTGTTGTGTTTTCTTCCAATTCAAGTTTATGTGGTAGCTTCAATACCAATGTATCAAAACGGTTGAATGAAACAATTGATAAATACAGTTCGTTGGGAGCAGAGAATATTCTTGTTTATCCTGTGGGCAAAAAAGTGGCAAAAGCAAGTCGTAAAAAAGGTTTTGAACCTCAAAGCAACTTTGATTCAATGGCTGACAAACCAAACTACACAGCAGCTTTGACTTTAGCTGATGACATCATGTTATTGTATAAGAACAAAGAAATTGATCGTGTAGAGCTGATTTATCACCATTTTAAGAGCAGAAGTACGCAGGTTATGACGGAAGAAACATTCTTACCTATTCAATTGAAACCTGCTGAAAAAGGAATTGTGGCACTCGATTATATTGTTGAACCCGATCGTGAAACGATCATGTCGGAATTAATTCCCAAAGTGCTACGTCTGAAAATATATACAGCTTTACTTGATTCAAGTGCTTCGGAACATGCAGCCCGTACTATGGCCATGCAAATAGCAACTGATAATGCATCTGATTTGTTACAGGAATTGTCGTTACAATATAACAAATCACGTCAGCAGGCTATTACAAATGAATTGCTTGATATTATTGGAGGGTCATTCGGACAAAACTAATTTATTTCAACAACAAACAAAAAAGGCTGCAGATTCTGCAGCCTTTTTTGTTTGTTGTTGAATAAAGATCTGATAGTAATCATTAGAAGCTTTCTTTATATTTTATTTCAGCAATCCAATAAGAGATTTAACTATTGTTTCTAATTAACTGATAAATGGAAGTGTCTGATGTTGAATTAATATCGTACAAAAAGTTTAAAAACTCTTTTTCTATTTGGTTTTCTGATTCCTTAAAGTGTATATAGCTAAAAATACAACCCCGAAGGTGACCGACATATCCGCAACATTTAATATTCCAGTTCGTAAAGATCCTATTCCAAAGTTTAGAAAATCGACTACGTGGAAATTATAAAACATTCTGTCTATTAAATTTCCAAGTCCGCCGCCTATGATACTTACTATCATAATCAGTTGCTTTTTATCTTCCATTTTAAATGCACAATAATATAGACCATATAAACAAACAAGTAATGGTATGATTATTAAAGCAATATATTTCAGGCTGTCAGGCCAGTTTGTTCCTATACTCAGAAAAGCTCCTGTATTCTCAACATATTTTAATATTATTGTATTATAGAAAAATGAAATGTTTTCCTCTCCTTGTAACTGATTTATTGCAATCAGTTTTGTAATTCTATCAGGGATAAGATTACACAATAAAACAATGATTGTCAGTAGAATTTGTTTTTTTTGTTTCATGGGGGTTTAATAGTTGTTTTTAATAAGGTCTTGCAAATCTGTTACCGTATGCTCCGTTTTTCTTTAAATTGCTGTTCCAGTAGAAATTTGTTACGCCAAATCTGCTTAATAAATTAAAAATTCGTACATGTGTACGACTAAAGGTGTATGGTTTATGCAGTTCATTCAATATGTTTTGTTCAAATGTTTCATTTGTTCCAAAATATTTACCCAGGTTTTCAAACTGACTGAACAATTTTGTTGTCATTGGGGCCGGCATCATTTGAATACCCTCAACTCCACCTTTAATAACGGTTCCCAAATACTCACAATTCAACCGAAGTGTAAGTTTTTTTAGATATTTTTCTAAAAATGAGGAATGAATTGATTCGGGAAAACCCGACTGAACTACAAACCCGATTTTTTTATATTCTCCACTTAAGGATTGTTGTGCTATAATCTCAATAAATTCTTTGACAATACCCGGCATGCAATCTGTATAGAGAGGAAAAAATACGAGCACTGTATCTGCCTGTGAGAAAATCTTTCCCGATGCTTCACGCTGGCTTTTGTTGGCAAAATAATATACAGGAACTGTATTGCTAACTTCACGGTTGTACCCTTTCAGAAAATGTTCAATGAGTATCGCTGAATTGCTGTTTTTATAGCGGGGTGACCCGTTAAATATTACAAGTCTCATTTAAAATGTCATTTAAATTTGTGTCTTCAATAAAACGGGTGTATCTTCTTTTACTATGAAAATTTAGTGCAAGCCTGTCATAAATGTCATTTGTAATTTCTATATCTTCTTCATCTGTATCCTCTTCTTTTTGAAGTATCAATCCAAATTCAGGATAACGATCGTAACGCTTGTTATGATGGCTTTCACCCATCTTCATTTGAATATAAGGATGTAACAGTACGATTAATCTATCAATAATTTTTTTGAGTGCAGAACTTGTAAATCCGACCATAAAAGGTGAGGCAAAAATAATAAAATCAGAATTTATATAGGACCGAAAGATATGTTCAGCGCCATCTTTCTGTGAGCATTCACCGGGTGTTTTCCACCAACAACTCCAGCAACCAGTACAATATTTTAACTCCATTTGATTAATGTGATAATAATCAACTGAGTGTTTTTTTTTGAGTAAAAGAACAAGATCATCTATAAATACTGAATAATCATTTTTAGCTTGATTCATTTCTCCATCAAGAATTGTTATTCTCATTTAATCTCAATTTATTATTTAAGGCTCAAATATACAAATATTCATCTTCACTACAAAAAATCGAATTGAAATTAGCTGCTTTTTGTGACTTTATTAATCCAGGGATGGAGATATACATTCCTCCATTCAATTATTCCATAACCCTACATCGTAAGAATAAATTTTGTAATTCATTGTAACTATTTATCATTGAAAAGTCATATTTAGAATTTAATAATCTTAATTGAATAGCACATTATGAGAGTTATGAGAATTACTAATAAATAAGATATTGTCCTACAATACAATTATAAAATGCAGGTATAAATGGTGCAAATGTATGAATGATAAACTATCTATATGGTTATTTGTTACATAGGAAACGGTAATTAGGTAATGGTTAATTTGTTTATTGGATTATTAAATAATAAAGTAATTGTTTAGTTGTTAAAAAAAGTAAAACAACCAATCCTACAGGTTGATTATAAATCGTAAATTGAAGATGAATAAATTGTAACTGTCATAGGTTTATTTCTTATCTTATCAGATTCATTATGAAGGATATTTAAAATTTATCGCATTATTATTTTTATATGTATTTTTTGTTTTTTAAAAAAAGTAATTATCTTTGCGTTGTAACTATAAAATTATCTTAAAAAAGCATTATGAAAAAAAATAGTCTTTTAGTAATAACACTCTTTGTTTCCGGAATTTTCTTTTCAGCTGCTGATGCTCAGAATGATATTTTAAATATCTTCAAAGCTGGAGTTGTGGATTTAAATTCAATTGCAAACGGCTATTTAAAGCCTGCCGGCAATAGCTTTGTAGCAGGATTGGGTTCTGACTGGTATAATACCGCAGCAGTACATAAACCGTTTGGTTTCGATTTGACTATTGGCGCAGGAGTGGTCTCAGCTCCTAATTCAGATCAAACTTTTGGTATTGATGGGTTAACAGTTTTAAAACCGACAGATGCAAGTATTACTACTGCTCCTACATTTACCGGAAAAGGAGATGGTGTGGAATTGAATCTTTATCAACCGCACTATTTATCAAACGGTCAATTAAATCCGTTTTATCCAAGTAAAATTGTTTCTTTTAATACTCCTTCCGGTGTTTCAAAATACATACCAACAGCAAGTATTCAGTTTACAATAGGAATTCCTTTTGTAAATGATGTGTCTTTTCGCCTGGTTCCTAGTGTGAGTGTGAGTGGTTTTAAAACATCATTATGGGGAATTGGAATTAAACATAATTTTAAACAATGGATTCCTGTTATAAAAGATCTTCCTTTCGATGCCGCTATTGTATTGGCTTATACCAAATTTGATTTAAATTACGCTTTCCCCGCTTCTGCTCAGATTACACCGGACCAACTGGTTAGTGGTGGCATCACTACTGCACCTGATCCCAGTACAAAATATAGTGACTATACTACACAGGGGATGAAAATAAGTGCTAATGCACAAACAGTTAATTTAGTATTTTCCAAAAAGGTAGCCTTTGTAACTCCGTATGTAGGATTTGGTTTTACAAATACGAATTTTGATTTGTCAATGACAGGTAATTATCCTACTCTTGGAGATCCCGTAACTGATAATGTTGCTGGTGTACTTGTTCCTCGATTAAATGAAAACGGTAAACCAATATTGCAAATTATTAACAAAACTAATTTGGTTAATATAACCTCGAATCAGGTTTTGACTAATGCAACCTTGGGGTTACGACTTAAACTTGCTGTTTTAACCCTACATGCACAGTATACTTTTCAGAAATATCCTGTTGCATCTGCCGGATTTGGTTTTTCTTTTAGATAAAACAGATATAGAATGAGATTATAAGTTCCCATATATTATTCGATGGATTCTTGTCAAAGAGTTTTAATTTATTTTAAAGATCAAAATAAAAGAATAAAGAGTAGAAATAAAGTTGAAACGACTTTACTATTATAAATTGTGTGAAACAAAAAAAGAAGGTTGTCGTGTGATAACCTTTTTTTTGTTTCATGGTTTCTAAAATGAGCAATCAGTTTGTTATAATCCTTTTTTTTTTGAATTGTTTGACTTTGTGAAGTGACATTTTGTTTTAACAGCGAATTGTCGGTTTTTACGTTGATTCTATTATATTCCAATGTAAGTAATAGGAACAACTAAATGTCCGATCCGCGCTCTATTCTTTACATTCTATATTTTCCGGTACTTAAAAGCAGGTTGAAAGTTAATAATAAATTCATTTTCTGTCATATAATTTACAAAAAACAAAAATTACTCAACTCAAATTCAATATACAATAGTTAAATAATAATAAAAATCAATTTAATATCTATCAAAAAAATATAAATAATATTGATTATAATTCACATTCTTCTGTTCTTAATTCATTTTAAAATTTCAATCATGGAATTATGTCAGTTTTTTGTAGCATAAGATATTTAATTGTCGATAAAAAATTACAAAAGAAGCTACATCCATTTATTGTTAATCTTGTACTAAAACAGAATAATCAACTATTGGTAACTATAGTATGTCAATATTTCGATTTGATCAAGTGTTTAGGTATTTAATTATACCTGACAATAATCTGATTGTAGATTACAGGAGGAAGAAATAATGCTACATTTAAAGATAAAATACTACAATGTGCAGCATATCAGATTAATATATATTTATGAGTACTTTTGTAATGTTGTTTTAAGAGATATTCAACAGATCATTTATTATTCATATTTTTAAATTTTACATTAATGAAAACTTCTAAATTTTATTCTTTTATAAAAACTGTAACTATTCTTTTTTCCAGTTATATGATTGTCTTAGTTGCAATATTGTTAATTTTACACAAATAAGAATAGCTGTCATTCTTATCTCGATTTCAATTCTACTTAATTGATTTGTATTTATCAGTTTTAGAATTTAATCCCGGTATGGCTTTCAAATTTAAGTTGAATTGTAAAAACGGATTTCCGGTTTTACATGTTTGCCGGGTCAGCTAAATATTTCAGATATTTTAATAGAGGAAGTCAGTTTCTCATTATTGATGGCTGTAGAGACTTTATTATATCAAATTTCATTTGAGTTTTTAGTCAGAAATTAATTATTCACCGGTACTAAAAGTTACAGAATTTTCAATCTCGTTGTCGTGTCGTTATACTTAGTCTGATCACTAAACTCTATCCTTCTACAAATCTATAAATGATGTGTTGAAGGATTTTTTCATATGATACGGTTATTGAAAATAAAGCCAATATTATTCTTGTCGATATAAATATATTCGGAATGTTGATATCTATAAAAAAACAGGAAGCTTTTGCTGTGAATAAAGATATCCTTGTAATGCTTATATTTATGAAATGGAAGGGTAGTATTTCATTCATTATATTGTAACTATAGAAAATTTACCGGTTGTGAAATTTGCAATATATTATTTAACATGCAAATTTTACAACAATATTAATCTGTTTATTTCAAATCGATCAATTTTGGCATATATATAAACTGCTAGAATTTACCCTAATTCAATTGTTGGGGTATATTCTAGCAGTTTCTTTGTCCTAACGGATCAGAAATAAGAAATAAGAAATAATAAATATTTCTTATTTTATAAGATCTGATTTACATGTCTTTTCTCTGAATCTTCCTGAATATTAATTAATCAATCACCATTCTAAATCCTTTACCATGAATATTTACAATTACAATATTTGGATCCTTACTTAATAGTTTCCTCAATTTACAAATATAAACATCCATACTTCTTGAATTAGTATAAGTATCTTCTTTCCATATAGCTGTCAGAATTTCATTTCTAACCAATGATTTACGCACATTGGCTGCAAAAAAAATCAAAAGGTACGATTCTTTTTTAGTGAGTTTTACGGACTCTTTGTTTAAAGTAAGCAATCTCTTTTCTACATCTAAAGTATAAGCTCCAATTTTGTACGATGGGACAGTCAATAATGATATAAGATTTTCATCTAATTCATTCGACAAAATTTCTTGATTATCTTTTTCCATTTTAGTCTTTGTATTTATTTAGTTAGTATAGTGATAGTGAACATATCTGTTTAAATTTATAGGCGCTATTTGCAATCTGTTGCAAAAAATCCCTCATGCAAGTTCCATTCTCTATTGTTCATAATTAAGTGCGAATAAAAAGAATAGTGATGAAAATATTTTAATTTTATTTTCAACTTGCAAATATACAAAACCATATTAACAAACCAAACAAGTTTACAAAAAATATACAAACATTCTAAAATAATATGATATACTGATAAAACAATCTAAATCTTAATTTGTTTATCAAAAAGGTAAAATGAAGATGAACTTTATTTTTTAATGGAGTCGTTTTGATTGGAGTTAGGAAAATAATTTGATTATCTGCAGTGGGTACCTTAATTAAGCCATTTTCTTAAATACGAAGAATCTGAAATTAGCACAAGTGTAAAATGCAGGATAAATTGATAAGAAAATCAACTTAAGAAAGATAGTGGCTGAATAACAATATGTAAAATTAAAAGAATTGAAAGTACTATTGCCAGTGTATAGGATCTCATGAGATGAGAAATAGTTGAGTTTGCTAATCAATCCATCGTGATAAGGAAATTATGGCTATTAACCAACAAACATTTTATACATACTAATTATATTCAATCCACTTCGGAATTGTTTTTATGTTGCTTAAGTGGCATATACTGATGAATATATAATACTAATTCCACATTATTTATCAATTGCTTTTGTTATTGTGAAATTTCTATATTCTAAAGGTGTTAAGCCTGTTCTTTTCTTAAAAAAAAAGAAGAAATAATCAGGGTTTTCAAAATTCAGACCGTAGGATATTTCTTTAATCGGTTGATTGGTGGTTGAAAGCAGAAGCTTTGCTTCGTTTAATTTTAATTCGAGCATGTATCTGGAAGGTGATGATCCTGCAAACTCTTTGAATGCTCTTCTGAATCCGGAGTAACTTATATTGAGTTGCTTTGAAATATCTTCGGCAGTAAAGTTTTTATAAATCGATTCCCTCATAATCACTTTGGCTTTGTTGATTTTGTTGATGAGTTCTACATCTTCAAAATCACGTGTCTTGTCACGATAATACATCAATCCCAGGATATGCATTACTATTCCGGAAAGTGCCTGCTGAAATCCTGCGCGTTCTTCATTTGCTATTTCTATTGCTTTCAGGTATAAATCTATAATACGCTCATTCAAACCGATATTGAAAACAGGGGCCCTGTTGATAAAGAATCCTTCATCCACAATGTTCTGAATAATTTTTCCTTTAAACCCAATCCAGTATTCATTCCAACCCGAATTTTCGAGGGGTTTGTACGTATGCCACACGCCCGGCATAAGAAAAAACATTTTCCCTTCTGTTATGAAGCACGATTGCTTTGAATTCCCGAAAGTAAAAACGCCATTTCCATCCGTAATATAAAGAAGTTGGTATTCATTCAGAATCCTGCCTTTGTCAACATTAAAATAATATCCGAGTGGATGATCCTTTGGTGGATATGATTCGTTCTCTGCAATTTTCTGATACCCTACAGTTGTAACGGTTAGCCCCCATAATTCATCTTCTTCCGAAGTTACAGGATAATTTATGTTTGAAATTAGACCGTTGTTATTCATTTGTATACAATCGTATTTTGGAGTGGAAATGATTAAGAGTACAAATATAAATAATAATAATAGTATTCGAATCGTAATAAAAAAAGAGATACATGTTTCATGTATCTCCAATGAATATAGTTATAAAAAAATCTTGTTTTAGGGTTCTGCAGTTTATGTTGTAGAAATAATAAAATAAAAAATGTCTCATCACAAAAGGACACCAAACTAAAAAAAAGGCAAACAAAAATACAAATGAAATAAATATAAAACAAGATAAACAACTACTTATGCTTCAAAAGAAAACAAAAGAATAATTTTTAAAGAAATAAGTATATTATTCCAGGATATTCTTTTGTGTTCTTTTTCATTGGAGTCATCAATTGAAATACTTATATAAACTTTTGTGATCCAGATAACTATCGGGATGGTTTAATCTTCTTCTTCTTCACACTAAAACCATTTGTTTCAGTTTTACAGTAAGTTTGGTAGTATCAACGAAGAAATCAGAATCAGCATTCCCAATATCAATACCATAATCGTTTTTGATCCTGCACCTTTCCATTCTTTTAGGACAATACCCCATACATTACTAAATGTCACGTTCAGTGACATCAGAATGCTCCACGAAAATGCCATCATGATGCTCCCTTCGGTGAAATAACTTTTACCTAATGCCAGTCCGAAAAATTGTGTGTACCATAAAATACCTGCCAAAGCACAAAACAAAATATTATTGATAAAGATCCTTGCCGGAACTCCAAAATAATCTTTACCTGTTTTATTTTTAATATTCTGATACAG
>Ga0302288_1000916_pt1 | contig 21057 bp, 20 predicted proteins | sample III_Fen_N1_1_FD_194549 | JGI IMG/M metagenome (GOLD analysis project Ga0302288, IMG submission 194549) | Peat permafrost microbial communities from Stordalen Mire near Abisko, Sweden - III_Fen_N1_1 | ecosystem: Environmental > Terrestrial > Soil > Wetlands > Permafrost | place: Sweden: Abisko...
TCGGGAAGGCATGAGCCAGAAAAGTTGATTTGATCATCAGCGGAGAATTTTGTTTCATCCGGTGAATGACCCGAAGCATTTTTAGTTCCGATTCGGTTGTAAGTCCGTACCCGCTTTTTATTTCAACGGCTCCGGTTCCCATCCGTGCAATCTCATCCAGCCTCACCATCGCCTGGTTAAATAAATCATCTTCTGACATTTCATGCAGGAATTGTGCTGAATTCAGGATTCCGCCACCGTTTTTGGCAATCTCTTCGTAAGTTAATCCCTTAATGCGATCGACAAACTCTTGCTCACGGGTGGTCGTAAATACTAAATGGGTATGCGAATCGCAATAACTTGGAAATACCATTTTGCCTGAACAATCAATCTCCAGGATCAGGTCTTCGCTTTCAAACGCGGACGAATCAAGCTGCTCCATTGGTCCAAAATCAAGAATCAGCTCATCCTGAGCAACCAGAAAAGCATTTTTTATCGTCTGAACTTCAGCCATTGATTTTCCGGCTACCCAAAGCCTGTTTTTTGGATCAACCTGGACAAGTTCCTTGATATTCTGAAGAATTAGTTTCATAAATATTTTCAATGTATGAGATACAATTTCCCTGATTTATGAGAGAATAAAAAATAATGAGAAAATGAAATTATTCTCTAAAATCCATTTTTACGGCATGTTGTACTGCATTTCAAATAACAGTACCCCTAACATCAAAAATAGTACAATTAAACGAATCGGAAAGCTTTCTTTTGAATAATGAAAAAGTGAGCGAGGGGATTCGATATTTTTTTCAGCCTTTAACATTTGACTACCTTGAGGCGAATACATCTTTTAAAGAGCAAGTGCTAAGACGTTTTTGTGTGTTTGCTTTCGTTGTTGATCTTCAAGAACATCGAAATGGTGTTACAATTTTTTGATTAAAAAAAATAAACATTTTCATTAATTCTGGCTTTTGTTGCAATTATTTTAATAGTTTTATGCCTGCAAAAAAACAGTAAGAGTGTCTCAATGTCGTGAAATATAAGAAGATAAAGTCGAAATAATAAGAGAAGAGAGTTTATTGCAGATGTTTTATTATCAATCACATACGAGTTTTATCGTTTAATGAACATATTTCACAAAAAAAACAAGGAGGATAAGCCATGAATCTTTTAAAATCATTGATCGGAATATCATTATTTGGGGTATTTATTTTATTCTATTCATGCAACATGACCCAAAAAAAATTTACTGATGAAACGCCTACTCGGGGTACAATCAAAATAGCAGTTGATGATTCGTACCAATTGTTGGCAGATGCTGAGCTTTATACATTTCAGGCACTCTATAAGGATGCAAAAGTTAACCCTATTTATTCATCGGAAGACAGCATCTTGAAATTATTTATGGCTGACTCAGTAAGAGCTATCATTACAAGTCGCAAATTAACCGATAACGAAGAAGCCTATCTCAAACAGAAATTAATCATTCCCAAGACTACAAAAATTGCCTACGATGCGCTTGCTTTCATTGTAAATAAATCGAACCCGGATTTACAAATTCGTTACAACACATTAAAAGATATTTTCACAGGGAAAACCTCACAATGGAAACAAATTAATCCTAAATCGAAACTAGGTGACATAAAAGTCATATTCGATAATCCAGGTTCAAACAATGTGAGGACGATTATGAATAAATTTGAGATAACTGGTTCATTGCCAAAATATTGTTCTTCAGCAAATAAAAATTCAGAAGTTGTTAATTTTGTTGAGAAACATCCTGAAGCCTTGGGCATAATAAGTGTGAACTGGATAAGTGATCCGAGAGATTCGGTCAGTCATTCGTTTCTAAGCAAAATAAATGTGGTTTCAGTAACGTCGGAATACGATTCGGATGGCACAGATTTTTATTCGCCCCATCCTGCCTACATTGCAAATAAAGAATATCCATTTATCAGAGAAGTTTATGAAATTAACAGGGAAACTTTTGCTGGACTTGGAACTGGTTTTACATCTTTTGTTGCCGGAAATTCGGGTCAACGAATTATCCTAAAAATGGGAATGTTGCCTGCTACATTGCCAGTTAGACTTGTTGAAATAAAGAAAAATTAATTATTATTGTATAAATACTTATTAAAAATGAGACTGATATTTATTATACTATTCTCGCTGTTTATAACTACGGCATTTAGCCAGAAAAAAAATTCTGCTTCAAAACAGGCTCCGGTAATTTCTGCATTCGACCAAGAGTTAAATGCTGCGTTGAAACTATCTGCGAGTGAGCAATATGAAAATGCCGGACAAGCGTTTGAGGATCTATTAAAGAAAGCGCCTGAAAATGGCGATGTGTATTATTATTATGGCGAAACTGTCATTAATGATTACTTATCCGATACGCTGTCGAACTCAATGAAAGATATGGCTGCAAAAGCCGAGAAGTTATTTCAAAAAGGCATTCAGCAGGATCCGACAAATGTGCTAAATGAGGTTGGGTTGGGTGCTATCAGTCTTCTTCGATCGAACGATACAATTTCTGCTGATAAGCATTTCATGCTAGCAGAGGCATCCATACCACTCAAGCTAAAACTTAAAACACCAAGACATGCCCTTATATTAACAAAACTTGGAACATCACAACTTTTGGGTAAAGTCATCAGGTTTAAAAAGGCAATAAGTTATCTTTCCAGTGCTAAAGAAATCGATCCGAACAATGCAAAGATATACCTTGCACTGGGAGATGTATATATTAGGCAAAATGATGGAAAAAATGCCCTTGCAAGCTATAATAAGGCACTAAGTCTTGATCCAACATCCCCATTGCCCAAAATTGAAATTGGCAATATTTATCTTCGCGCAACAAATTTAAATGCAGCACGACCTTACCTCGATGAAGCCCGTCAGATAGATTCTACCTTTGCTCCAGTTTATCGAGTACTTGGTGAATTATATACAATGGCAGGTCAGTATAATTTAGCTAAAAGCAACTTCCGCAAATTCATTGATCTATCCGGTAATAATATTCCTGCCAAAATTCAATACGCAAAAGCTCTCTTTCGAGCCAAAGATTTTTCTACCGCATTAGGGACAATTGAAGATGTTTTAGCTGTTGATAAATCGCGTAATTATCTAAACCGTCTAGCCGCCTATTGCTGTTATGATAAAAAACCACCGGAACTTGAAAAAGGTAGGATATACATTGAGGAATTTTTTAAAAATACTAATTCCGAAGGTATTATTCCGAGAGACTATTTGTATTATAGCAGGATACTGTATAAAGTAGCTAAAAACGATTCATTGACTTTGGTGAAAGCTTTTGATGCTTTTAATAAAGCCTATGCTCTGGACACGAATAATGTAAGTCTGGTATCAGAAATAGCTTTTAATTATTATTATTCACGCAAATATAAGGATGCAATTAAGTGGTTAAATTTAAAAAATCGCAAAGGAAAATCTGATAAAGATGATTTGATGTTAATTGGTAAGTCATATTACCAGTTGAAAGAATTCCACAATGCTGATAGCATATTCAATAAAGTTATTGCAAATCAACCAGACAACATGCAGGCTTATGTTTATTTAGCTCGGACTGCATCAAGTCTGGATCCGTCAAGTGAACTTGGATTGGCTAAACCAAAATTTGAAGCACTGGTTGAAAAAGCTGGTACAGAAACTACCAAATTTGCAAAAGAATTACAGGAAGCTTATACTTATCTTGGTTTTTATAACCTTCAAAAGAAAGATTTTCCCAACGCGAAATTGTGGTATAAGAAATTATACGAGCTCGATCCAGCAAACAAACAATGGCAAATTCAGGCATTGACATCGCAGGCTATGATAGCTTATAGAGAAAAAAACTACGTTGAAGCCAGGGACTTCTATGTTGAAATTAAGAAACTTGATCCAGCCAACCCTGATGTGGAAAAGACGATACAAGATTTGAGTAAGGCAATAAATGCTGCTCAGAAAAAATAGGATATTCAAAAATTTGTTTAAAAAGAGCTGCGAAATTTTTCGGTAAATTTGTTTATTTGAGGGATGTAAGTTTAAAAAAATATTGCTTTCTTTAATCCCGATAAAATTAAACCTATTGTTTTATATTTACTTTAAATAAAAATTGAAAATGAAAGGACAAACTTTAAAAGATGCATTAAAATCGACTTTTGTATTGTTGGTTATCGTGCTGTGCGTATTAGCTGGTTACCTGATTTATACACAAATCATGGGTAACCCTGTTAACTTTGAAGGTGGTAATGTTAAAGGCCATGCACTTCCAGGTAATTATTTAGGAATCATTTATGCTGGTGGTTTTATTGTCCCAGTTTTGATGGCCGTAGTTCTTATTCTTCTGACTTTTGTTGTTGAGCGTTTTATCATGCTAACAGTTGCCAGCGGCAAAGGAAACCTTAACACCTTTGTACGTAGCTTGCAAACACTTCTAAATGACAACAAAATTGAAGAAGCTAATGATTTGTGTGACAAACAAAGAGGATCTATTGCAAATGTGATGAAAGCAGGATTGCGTCGTTACAGACTATTACAATCAGACAAAACTCTTATGAATGATCAAAAAGTAATTGCACTTCAGAAAGATCTTGAAGAAGCTGCTGCTCTTGAATTACCAGTGCTTTCTCAAAATTTGATTATACTTTCTACGATTGCTTCTATCTCAGTTCTTATCGGACTTATTGGAACGGTACTTGGTATGATCCGTGCCTTCGGTGCCTTGGCAACTGCTGGAGCTCCCGATGCATTAGCACTTGCAAATGGTATTTCAGAAGCTCTTGTAAATACTGCATTTGGTATTTCTGGATCAACTCTGGCAATTATCTTTTATAACTATTATTCAGCCAGAATTGACGGAATTACTTACAAAATGGATGAAGCCAGTTTCAGTCTCACACAAACTTTTGCTTCAACTTTGAAGTAAATTTTATTAACTTTTGCTTAGACTGACATTGAAGAAAAACAAATTGAGAAATAATGGGAAAAATTAAACTTGCTGTAAAAACACCACGAATCGACATGACACCAATGGTGGACTTGTTTTTCCTTCTACTTGTCTTTTTTATTCTGACGGCCACATTTCGTCCTGAGGAAGCTGCACCCATTGATACACCGACGTCAACGTCGCAAACGCCAATTCCTGATAACCATCTTGTTACAATTCTTATTTCAAAAGATGACAAAGTCTTTTTTAATGTAGATAATGGTTCTGATTCTACTGAGCACATTCGTGGAAAAGTGTTGCAAGCTATTGGAAGTAATTATAAAATCAAATTTACTCCTAAGGAAGTCAAGAAATTCGAAGGTTTAGCATCATTTGGTGTACCTGCAACGAAACTTAAAGATTTCCTCAATGCACCGGACACGAAAGCACGTGAAGCAATGCAAAGTGGAATTCCAATAGATTCAACTGATAATCAATTAATGATGTGGATCAGGTTTGCTCGTACTTACAATAATGATTTGGCATTTGCTATCAAAGGTGATGGCTCAGCGAATTACCCAGCGGTTAAAAAAGTTATAGCTGTTTTGCAGGATAATAATGTAAATAAGTTCAACTTAACTACTGACCTAAAAGCGGTAGAGTTACCATCAGATTTTATTAATAAGTAATTTATAAAGATTCCAAAATGGCTGAAATAGTTCAAGAAGAGAGTCACAAGGGTAAAGGCAAAAAGAAGGTAAAGAAACACGGAACACATATTGACATGACTCCGATGGTTGACCTTGCCTGTTTGCTGCTTACTTTTTTCATGCTTACTACAGCATTCAATAAACCAAAAGTAATGGAAATCATTCTACCCGAAAAGCCGAAAGAGAATGAGAAACCACCTGAGCTTGATAAAAGCAGAGCTCTAAATATTTTACTTATCGACAATGACAAAGTACTCTGGTACAATGGGTTGGCTGATCCTAACAAAACACTTCCTGACTTGCAATTGGCAAATTTCTCAAAAGAAGGAATCCGAAAGGTACTTTTACAGAGAAATAAAGAATTGTTCCTAAAAGTTGACAAGCTTAAGAAGGACGTGATAGAAGGAAAATTAAAAATACCAAGAGACTCCGTAGAAGGCAGAATCAAGCGCTTATATAAAGCGGATAAATTTGGGCCTATTGTTCTAATAAAGGCAGCTGATGGTGTTAAATATCGAAATGTAGTTGACATTATTGATGAAATGGCTATTACAAATGTAGCCAGGTATTCACTTGTCGATATTAATCCAGTGGAAAAAAAGATGGTTCAATCTTTTAAAAATTCGAATCCGTCAGTTACCGCCATTAATAAACCATAATAAATGGATTTGAATCATGGATAATGAATTGCTAAAAAACCCGACCGTAACCCTTGAAGAAATAGTATTCGAAAATAGAAATAAGGAATACGGGTCTTATGTATTGCGCAAAAAGTTTAGAAAATTCTTACTTATAGCCTTTCTGATTGCTTTATTCAGTATAGGTGGTGCAATATTAGTACCCTTCATTCAAGCACTCAATAACAAGGGTAAAAATGTTATTTTAGTGAAAAATACGGTGGTAAGTATGGAAAATATTAAATCCGAGGATGATGTACCACCACCACCACCACCACCACCACCACCACCAGCTGCAGCGGAACAACAAATAAAATATATTGCGCCAGTTGTTGTTGATAGTGTGAAGGTGGAAGTAGAATTTGCTACTGTTAGTGAGGTAACAGAAACAGTTTCGAATGAACCTGTCCCTGAAAAAATTGAAGTAGTAAAGCAAGAAGAGCCTGCCATTGTGCAAGAAGAACAAGTATTTATAATTGTTGAGGAACAAGCTTCCTTCCAAGGAGGTGATGTTAATACTTTTCGTGATTGGGTTACAAAAAATATTAAGTACCCACTGATTGCTGCTGAGAATGGTATTACTGGTAAAGTTTATGTGCAATATGCAGTAAACTCAAAAGGAGATGTTGTCGACGTAAAGGTAGTACGTGGCGTCGATCCTTCTCTGGACAAAGAAGCTGTGAGGGTTATTATGTCCTCGCCTAAATGGGAACCTGGAAAACAGGGAGGAATGAAGGTAAAACAACAGTTTACAATACCGATTTCATTTGTATTACAATAAATTAAAAGGGCTGTCAAACGACAGCCTTTTTAATTTATTATAATACTAAAATGGTTGGTAAAAAGCTCTTATAGGTTTACCAATATTGGTATTACAGAAAGTTTGATAAACTAAGTTTATCAAACTTTTATGTTTATGAAAATCAGAGTTGGGCGTGTGTTTATACAAATATTATTACCATGTTTGCTTCGAATCTACCAAGGTAATCAAGGTCTTTTTCTTCCCTTTCCCGTCTTTGCTGGTCAAAACTGTGTACCGTCTCCGTTGGAAAAAGCCGTTTCTTCCAAGCTCAAATTTGGTTCAATATTATCCTGGCAAAAGCCTCCAAATCTAACCACGCTTTACAATATTGACAATTCAAGCCAACATTGTAAATACAATTGATCTCTGCAACTGTATTTACAAGTATGGTAGAACTTGTATGACAGGCTTCATGCCTGATTATTTTTGAAAAGAAATGCAAAGAGGCTGCACCATCAATATGTTGGGACAGCCTCTTAACTCGCTTAAATAAATAATATTACGAGCTATTAATTGTCGAAAATATAGTTATTAATCAGTTGTTCGAGCATTTCCTGTTTACCGCTGGTTAGCTTAGGTTCTCCTGCATCTTTTGCATAGCTGCAAAGATCAATCAGGCCTAGCTTGCCTTCATTGAATTCGCCGCCTTTGCCTGCAAAGAAAGAAGCATAACGGTCAGCTTTCAGTTTCAGGTAATCCGATTCTTTCAGGATTTTATCTGCTACAATCAGCGCTTTTGCAAACGTATCCATGCCCGAAACATGAGCAATAAATAGGTCTTCCAGATCGATCGAGTTACGCCGAAGTTTGGCGTCGAAGTTAACACCACCAGTTGTAAAACCGCCTGCCTGAATGATCTCAAGCATCGCCTCCGTTACTTCGTAAACGTTGGTCGGAAATTCGTCGGTGTCCCATCCATTTTGATAATCGCCTTTGTTGGCGTCAATCGATCCAAACATGCCGTTGTCGCGCGCCATGCGCAATTCGTGGGCAAATGTGTGGCCAGCCAACGTAGCATGGTTCACTTCAATATTCATTCGGAAGTCTTTTCCCAGCCCATGAGCTTTCAGAAACCCAATAACAGTCTGTGTATCATAGTTATACTGATGTTTGGTGGGCTCCATCGGTTTTGGTTCAATCAGGAATGTCCCCGTGAAACCTTTCGAACGGGCATAATCGCGTGCCATTCCCAGGAATTTGCCCAGGTGTTCCAATTCAAGCTTCGTATCAGTGTTATGCAGGCTCATGTACCCTTCGCGACCGCCCCAAAAAACATAGTTTTCGCCACCCAAAGCAATCGTGGCTTCCATCGCATTTTTAACCTGTACGGCAGCATTGGCCACCACATCAAAATCGGGATTCGTAGCAGCGCCGTTCATGTAGCGGCGATGGCTGAAAATATTGGCAGTTCCCCAAAGCAGTTTGATTCCCGTGGCTTCCTGTCGCTCTTTTGCAAAATAAATCATGTTAGCCAAGCGTTTTTCTATTTCGAAAACGGAAGCCGTGCCAACCAAATCGGTATCGTGAAAGCAGTAAAAATGAGCGCCAATTTTGCTAATAAATTCAAAAGCAGCATCCATTTTTTCTTTGGCAGCATCCATCGGATCGGCAGCGCTGTTCCATGTATGGAGTTGAGTCGGATGCCCAATAGCAAAAATATCCTGTCCGTCGCCGCAGAAGCTGTGCCAATAGACAATTGCAAAGCGGAGATATTCTTTCATCGTTTTTCCCAAAACTACCTGGTCGGCATTGTACCACTTAAATGCCATCGGATTTTTTGAACCCGGTCCCTCGTATTGAATTGGAGCGATCCCCGGGAAATACTCTTTGTTTCCTTTAAATTGGATCATGTTTTGATTTTTAAATTGAGACTAAAATGTTATTCCATTTTTGGAATTGTTACGATTTCGTGATACTGAGTATTTGTCCTGATCGGGAACAAGCATATTCAGTTTCAGAGGTCACAAAAATTACTTTTGTTAAGTTTAAATTCCAGGTTCAAATTGAGCCATGCAGTCGGCCCGATTGAATCCCAGTGTTGGGTCGTTCGTAGCAATTACCGACAACCAACTAGTTGATTGCTGGATATAAGTACTCGGTAAATATTGGTTATCAAATGTTTACTTTAGATGTCTTGTTCATTTCAGCCCATCTGTTCGGCGTATAAGGAAGAAAAAATCTTTTTGGCACAGAAAAGATGGTTGGGTTGGGGCAATGAAAAGTAAGCAGGCAGTTGAGTCTCAATATTTGTGTTCCTGAAACTGGGCGCTGAACCATTATTAAAAGAACGGTCGGCCTAACACTTTCTTTTACCAAATGGTTCCTCTGGTTCATTGTATTCACACTTCGAGAGAAAATCAGAAATAAATCTTTTCCCAACGCGTAAATTACTTCGGAAATTTTTCCTGATGAGATTAAATGATTTGAAATACAGATTTTTATGTCAATTTTCTTGTCTACATTCTTATTCCTGATCGCATGATATGATGTGATTTCGAGAAAAAAATTACCAATATGAAACGCTGGTAAAAACATGTTTCCGTCATTTGAAAAGGTCTGCATATTTGTCTGTTCTGTTCTGGTATGCCATACAAAGCTAAATGATCAATTATTGATCTCAAAACAGATGTTCGTGTTATAAAGCATCAATTCAAGTGAATGAATTACTTTCATGTAATATCCTGATAATATGGCAAAAGAATTATTTCCAAGCTATGCCCAAAGATGATTCTTCATATATGCAGTTAACAAATTAATAATCAGAAATTTTTCTAGGAAACTTAGAATCAACTTCAGATAAAAAGAGCTCATTTCAAAACATTAAAACGCACCAATAGATCAAACCAATTAATTTTCAGAATCTTACATCGATTATCAAGATCTGTTTTGAATTTTCCAAAGATAGAACTCGATATCGTCTCGTTTAGTTTGCGAATTGGTGCATATTCGTACCTTTCCGAAAACCACAAAGCTCTGCAATCATTTCGATTACAGAGCTTTGTGGTTTTAAAAGTGACCCAGCTGGGATTCGAACCCAGGACCCCATCCTTAAAAGGGATGTGCTCTACCTGCTGAGCTACTGAGTCATCCTTATTTGCTTTACCTTTCTGATAAAGCGCTGCAAAGGTAAAAGCTATTTTCTTTTCTGCAAATGCAACAGGGTATTAATCGAAAAAAAGAATAAATTTTCGCAATTAAACAATAGTTTGTTTCCTTTTGGCATGTCATGGGATTTTTTAAAGTAATTTTGTTTCCTAAATTCTCAAACATCAAACTGTGAAAAACAAAGTTGTTGTTATAACAGGAGCTTCATCAGGAATTGGTTGTGCTCTGGCAAAAGAATTTGCTTCCAAAGGCGCCCGGTTATCGTTGGGCGCCCGTCGGACCGAATTACTTGAAAAGCTTCAGAAAGAACTTCCCGATACAGAAATATTAATTCGAAAAACCGACGTAAGCGACGAGAACGACTGTCGCGCATTGATTGAAGAAACCATTAAACAATATGGTCAAATTGATGTAATGATCAACAATGCAGGCATTTCGATGCGCGCCCTTTTCGAAGAAGTTGATCTGAAAGTTATTCGGCAACTGATGGATGTAAATTTCTTCGGAACGGTTTACTGCAGCAAATTTGCTTTGCCATACCTGCTAAAAACAAAGGGAAGCCTGGTTGGCATTATCTCAATTGCCGGATACGTCGGTCTTCCGGGACGTACGGGCTATTCGGCTTCGAAGTTTGCGATCCGTGGATTTTTAGATACTGTCCGAATCGAAAACCTGAAAAAAGGATTGCACGTTTTAGTTGCAGCTCCCGGATTTACGGCCTCCGAAGTACGCAAGGTTGCCCTCACAAATGATGGTTCACAACAAGGTGAAACACCCCGCGATGAAAGCAAAATGATGTCGGCCGAAGAATGTGCCCGTCACATTGTCCAAGCCATCCAAAAACGGAAACGCGAGTTGATCCAGACTTTTGTTGAAGGCAAACTGTCTGTTTTTATTGGAAAATTCTTTCCATCGCTGCTCGACAGGCTAACCTATAACCACATGGCGAAAGAGCACAATTCTCCATTCAAATAACTCACTTTTTTTTGCATAAAACAATGATTATTACTGAAACCAAAATCAGAATTTACTACGAGGACACGGATCAAATGGGCGTAGTATATTATGGTAACTATGCAAGGTATTACGAAATAGGACGAACCGAAATGATTCGCGATCTGGGATTTACTTACAAACAGATGGAGGAAATGAACATCATGCTTCCTGCCCGAAGTCTAAAAATAAACTACTTTAAACCAGCATATTACGACGATTTGTTAACTGTAAAAACAATTGTCGATACAATTCCAAAAGTTAAGTTTCCGATCAAGACCGAGATTTACAACGAAAAAGGAGAATTAATCAATTCAGGAGAAGTCGTTCTTGCATTTTTCAATTCACTGACGAACAAACCGATGGCTGCACCGAAGTTCTTCATCGACAAAATGGTCAGCCTGATGAATGAAAAAGGTAATTCCAATTGTCAGGAATAGTCTATCACAATCCTGTCAAAATGTATTTGGTATTGAAATGATATCTATCTGATTGTCAATTGCAAATAGTCAATAGTCATTCGAAAAATCACTCTTAAACTTTTCCCCAATGACTATTGACTTTTTCCTGTTAGTCAGAAAATCGTTCTTTGACCTTTGGCTCATTGTTAATCAGGATATTTTACAGGGACTTCGGTCCCTGTTTTTGTTTTCAACCCATTTATATTATTTTCGGCTTCCCAAACGAAGGAAATTGAAGTATTCTATGAAAATTATTCCTGTTACTGACAGACTAACTGTTAAAGCATTTCATAATCTGCCTTCTCTGATTTATCAAAACGATAAAAATTGGGTTCACCCTTTACGGATGATGATTGAGGACGTCTTCAATTCACAAAAGAATGCGGGGTTTATCAATGGAAACGCCCACCGGTGGCTTGTTAAAGATGGAAATCAAGTTATCGGCCGGATAGCTGCTTTTTACGACCGTAGTAAAATTGAAGAAGGCAACGAACAAGCCGGAAGTATTGGTTTCTTTGAATGTTTTGACAACTACGAAGCTGCCAGACTACTTTTTGATACTGCCCGCAACTGGTTAACAGGCAAAGGTTTTACTGCAATGGACGGCCCGGTAAATTTCGGGGAAAATTTCTTCAACTGGGGATTACTGGTCGATGGTTTTCAGCAGCAAGGTTTTGGCATGCCCTACAATCCTACTTATTACAAAAAGCTGTTTGCCGAATACGGATTTCGAACATATTATCAGCAATTTAGCTATCATCTGGATATTACCAACCCCGATTTGCCCCAACGGTTTTGGAAAATCGCTGAGTGGGTAGCCCGGAAGAAGGATTTTCAATATAAAACCTTTTCTTTTAAAGAACAGGATCGTTGCATCTCTGATTTCATGACCATTTATCAGCAGGCATGGTACAAACATTCAAATTACAAACCTATTGACCGGAAAGACCTGGAGACATTAATTAGAGATGCCCATCTGGTAATTGAAGAAGAGTTTATCTGGTATGTTTATTATAAGGAAGAGCCCATTGCATTTTTTATGATGATACCGGATTTGAACCAGATTTTAAAACAATTAAAAAATGGGAAACTTAACCTTTTCAATATACTTAAGTTGATATATTTGAAACGTAAAAAGACAATGACCCGATGCCGGGTTTTGGTGATGGGCGTAGTTCCGAAATTTCAGAATTCGGGCATTGAATCAGGAATTTTTTGGCAACTTAGGCAAGTCTTTCAAAAAAAGCCGTGGTTTAAAGAAATTGAATTGAGTTGGGTTGGTGATTTTAACCCGAAAATGATTGCTCTTTTCAATTCAGTTGGAAGTAAACATGCAAAAACTCACGAAACCTTACGATATCTGTTCGACAGAAATAAACCTTTCGAACGGTTGCCAATTATTGAAGAATAACGAATCGTGATGATACAAACATAGTAAATTTAAATTCAAATATTAAATCCATGCAAATCATAGAAGTAACTGATAAACAGACACAAAAACTTTTTCATCAGGTTCCGCATCTGATTTATAAAAACGACCCAAATTGGTCATGTCCCTTGCATGGGATGGTCGAAGATGTATTCACTCCTGCCAAAAACCCTTCGTTTAAAACAGGAGAAGCCATTCGTTGGGTAGTAACCGATGACAACGGACAATTACTCGGGCGCATTGGAGCATTTTTTAACCGAAAAAAAGTCCACACCTTTGAGCAACCTACCGGTGGATGCGGTTTCTTTGAGTGTGTTAATGATTTTGAAGCTGCCCAAATGTTGTTCGATGCAGCTCGTGAATGGCTGAAAGAACGCGGAATGGAAGCCATGGACGGGCCGGTTAATTTTGGCGAAAATTACATAAACTGGGGACTACTGGCCGAAGGATACATGCATCAGGGTTTTGGAATGCCTTATAACTTACCGTATTACGTCGATTTGTTCAAACAATATGGTTTCGAAGTATATTTTCAGCAGTTCAGTTATCATCTCGATTATTCAAAACCTTTTCCGGAACGTTTTTGGAAAATAGCTGGCTGGGTGGCTCAGAAACCCGGCTATACGTTTGAACATTTCTCGTTTGCCAAGGTCGAAAAATTCATTGACGATTTCTGTTATATTTATGATGAAGCATGGCGCTTTCACGAACATTTTCAGCCACTTGACAAAGATGAAATTCGGGATTTCATCCAGTCCTCTAAAATTATCCTTGACCCCGAAATGGTATGGTTTGCTTACCACGATGGAATTCCAATTGCCTTGTTTGTAATGATTCCTGATATTAACCAGATTCTGAAAAAACTGAATGGGAAGTTGAATTTTATCAACATTCTGAAATTTCTATATTACAGGCGGATGAAAGTAATGACCCGCACCCGCATTCTGATCATGGGAGTGAGTCCAAAATACCAGAAATCAGGAATCGAATCAGCGATTTTCTGGCATCAGGATAAATTAATGAAGCATAAACCTCAATATAAGGAAGTTGAATTATCGTGGGCAGGAGACTTTAACCCTAAAATTATTGCACTTTATAAGTCAGTTGGCGGTGTTCAAACTAAAACACATTACACCATGCGCTATCTTTTTGACCGGAATAAGCCCTTCAAAAGAGCTCCAATCATTGGTCAGGAAGATTAAATTCGAAAAACGAGGAATTTTAAAACCGAAATGTTTGGAAAATCTAATCCGATATGTATCTTTGCAAGCCGTTAAAAAACACAAATAAAGAGATTAATAAAATGAAATGAGCAGTTGGTCTTGATCGTAATTAAGAAAATCCATCGTGCAAATTCCATTAGACAATTAAAAATAAAACATTCACAGATGAAAAAAGGGATACATCCAGCAAATTATCGTACTGTTGCATTCAAAGATATGTCAAACGGTCATGTATTTATAACCAAATCAACTGTTAACACAAAGGAAACAGAAGTGGTTGAAGGAGTTGAATACCCGGTAGTGAAACTTGAAATTTCCAGTTCGTCACACCCATTCTATACTGGAAAGATGAAACTTGTTGATACAGCAGGTCGTGTTGATAAATTCAATACAAGATACTCGAAACACATGGAAAACAGGAAAAAATAATCCTGTTTCGAAATAATATTTAAAAAGCTTCGCATCAACGGAGCTTTTTTATTTTTATACAATCTCCGAAATACCGATATTTTCCGATATTGCTGGTAATATGCTCCTGATTCGCTGTTTGGCATGGCTATTGCAAAACTCAGCGCAAGTTTTATTACAGACCTTTGCCGGTCAGTATGTCATGTGTGAATTAACCGTTTTTTTTGTGAGTGAAAACAATAGATTATGCAGAATATATTAATTACCAACTTGATGGGAGATGAAACAGAGTTTATTCCGATTCTGACTGATGAGGATGACCCAGAGTTGACCAATGTTGATTTTCCTGACATTTTGCCAATACTTCCTTTGCGGAATACAGTTATGTTTCCCGGAATTGTGATGCCCATCACCGTTGGACGACAAAAATCACTTCAATTGGTTCAGGAAGTATTCCGTGGAAACCGGTTACTGGGAACTGTTTCGCAAAAAGATGGAAACATCGATGACCCGGTACAAACCGATTTATATCAAACAGGAACAATTGCTCAGGTACTTAAGATTTTGGAAATGCCTGACGGAACAACGTCGGTGATAATCCAGGGTAAGAAACGTTTCGAAGTAATCGAATATACCCAGGAGTTCCCGTACTTTAAAGCCCGGATAAATCCGCTGGATGATATACGCCCCCAGGACGATTCAGTTGAATTTTCTGCTGTAGTGGGCTCGTTAAAAGATCTGTCGATTAAGATTGCCCAATATTCGATGCATGTTTCACCCGAAGCATCTTTTGCAGTTAAAAACATAGAAAATTCTACCTTCCTGATAAATTTTGTATGCTCAAATACCGATCTGAAAGTTGAGGAAAAGCAGGTTCTTCTTGGAATTAGCGACATAAAAGAACGTGGAATTCAAGCCATTAGCTATCTGGTGCGCGAAGTTCAGATGGCTGAACTGAAACGGGATATTCAAACGAAGGTAAAAGCCGAACTCGATCAGCAACAACGTGAATATTTGCTGAATCAGCAGATGAAAACCATTCAGGATGAATTGGGTGGAAGTCCTGCTGAACAAGAAGTTCGTGAATTCACTGAAAAAGGGAAAGAGAAAAAATGGTCGAAGGAAACTGCTAAACACTTTGAAAAAGAATTACATAAGCTTTCACGCTTAAATCCTGCAGCAGGTGAATATTCGGTGCAATATGCCTATTGCCAGACCTTACTCGATTTGCCATGGAACGAGTTTACCGAAGATATTTTTGATCTGGAAAGAGCTACAAAGGTTCTTGATGAAGATCATTACGGTTTGGAAAAAGTGAAAGAACGAATTTTGGAACATCTGGCTGTTCTAAAATTGAAAAACAATATGAAATCGCCTATTTTGTGTTTGTATGGCCCTCCCGGAGTTGGTAAAACTTCGCTTGGAAAATCGATAGCCAAAGCACTTGGGCGCAATTATATCCGAATGAGTTTGGGCGGTTTGCATGATGAAGCTGAAATTCGGGGACATCGGAAAACTTATATTGGCGCCATGCCTGGACGTATTTTGCAGAATATCAAAAAGGCAAAATCATCCAACCCGGTCTTTATCCTCGACGAACTCGACAAAGTATCCCAGGATTTTCACGGAGATCCGGCTTCGGCTTTACTCGAAGTTCTTGATCCGGAGCAAAACTTTGAATTTCACGACAATTACGTTGATCTTGAATATGATTTATCGAAGGTAATGTTTATTGCAACCGCCAATACGCTGAACACAATTGCACCGGCTTTGCGCGACAGACTCGAACTGATAGAAGTCAGCGGATATTTGGTGGAAGAAAAGATAGAAATTTCTATTCGGCATTTGATTCCAAAGCAGCTTGAAAATCATGGTATTGAAGCTACAGCTGTAAGCTTTTCAAGAGAAGTAATTCAACACATTATCGAAAATTACACCCGCGAATCGGGAGTTCGTGAACTGGATAAGAAAATTGCAAAAGTTGCACGCCGGATCGCAAAAAAGATCGCTTTCGGCGAGAATTACAACTCAGGCTTAACCAAGGAAGACATAAAGGAATATTTGGGAGTAATACAATATACCAAAGAAGTTTACCAGGGAAATAGTTTCGCCGGAGTTGTTACCGGTTTGGCCTGGACAGCAGTTGGCGGAGAGATTTTATACGTTGAAACCAGCCTAAGCAAAGGGAAAGGTTCACTAACGCTTACAGGCAATTTGGGCGAAGTAATGAAGGAATCGGCCATGCTGGCACTAGAGTACCTTCGTTCACATGCTGAACAATTGGGACTCAATCCTGATGTTTTTGATCGGTTTAATGTTCATGTTCATGTGCCCGAAGGAGCTATTCCGAAAGATGGCCCATCGGCTGGAATAACGATGGTAACATCAATAGCATCAGCATTTACACAACGAAAGGTTCGGGAAAATTTAGCCATGACAGGTGAAATTACTCTTCGTGGCAAAGTTCTGCCTGTTGGTGGAATTAAAGAAAAAATTCTGGCTGCCAAAAGGGCCGGAATCACAGATATTGTTTTATCGGATGCTAACCGGAAGGATCTGGAAGAAATTAATGAAGTGTACATTCGGGGTCTTGAATTCCATCATGTGGATACCATTCAGGAAGCTATCGATTTTGCGCTGTTGGATACCAAGGTAGATAACCCATTGATAATTGAATAGGATTTTAGATTTCGGAAAACAGATTCATCTTTTCGAAAAAAATCATCTGATTCCTCGAAATAGGTTCTTCATGCAACTGATGATTAAAATTGAGGATGCATTTTTGGTTTTTCTTGTCAACTCGTTGTAAGTAATTAAGATTGATGTAGGTGGCACGGTCTGACTTTAAAAATGTTAAAGAATTCAGTTGGTTTGCGATGATTGAAATTTTACTGGTACTCCACTCGACACTACCATCCTGCAAATAGATTTTACTGCCTTTAGCTTCTGATTTGAGAACAACAATGTCTTTCTGTTCTAAAATCAGAAATCCGTGTATGGTAGGAAGTTTAATTTTCGGGGCGTTTGATTGAGAATGAATGAATTTACCTAATTTTTGTTCGTGCTTTTTCTTTTCGGCCTTTGCCTCATATTTCTGCATTACAATTTCCAGATCATCCATACAAAAAGGTTTGGTCAAAAAATCAAGAGGTTCAATGCCCAGTGAATCATAAGCATAATGTGGGTGCGCGGTGGTAAAAACAATTTCGGAATAAATATTTTCTGATTGAATATGATCAGCTACCTGCAGCCCATTCATATCGGGCATATCAATATCCAGAAAAACCAATTCCGGCGAATTCTCCACAACCAGCTTCAATCCTTTTTTTGCATCAGTCTGCGTCCCTGTAACAGTTACAAACGGGAAGTGACGTAAATACATCTCAAGTAAATTGATTGAATCCTGCTCGTCGTCGATAATTACTGCTGAAATAGGCGTTGAAATCATAGCTAAATTATTCAGAATCTATAAGATTTTTAAGTTGTTGCTTTGACCCTTTAACTTCGTATTCGTTCCCGTTATCAGACAATATGACGACACTTTCGCTCCGGTAAACCTTACGGATATATTTCTGATTGATCAGGCACCAACGACTAATTCGCAAAAAATTAAACGGGGCAAGAATCTCTTCAAATTTAGAAAGAAAGAGTCCGCTTGATTCAGTACGGTTTTGGGTTAAATAGATTTTGGTGCAATATTTCTCAGTCATACAATATAGTATTTCTTCCGGGTCAATTAAGAGATAACCTCTCAGCGTTTGAACCCTGAGCCTTGTTTCTTGCTGTGTATTTGCAACAATTTGATTGAATTGAAACTGAGTGTTATTCTGTAAAAATATTTGAACTTTGCTTATGATACTGATCAGGTCCGCTCTGGTTAAAGGCTTCAACACGTAATTGAACACTCCGTTGCGTATTGCATTTACAGCATAATCTTTTGAATTGGAAACATAAACGATGGTGGTAACTGTCAGTTTAGTATGGATGAATTTGATCAATTCTTCTCCGGCATTCCCTTTCATCGGGTATTCTAAAAGTACAATATCCGGACTTTTGTAAATTATTTTCAGTAAAGCATCGTCCGTATCTACCGCACATTGAACGTCGGAAACCATCCTGTTTCGCTGCAACATTTCTTTGGTATGCCTCAATGATTCCGCTTCACTATCAATAATTAAGACACAAATCTTGGGTATCATCCTTCAAATTGAATTTCTCCAAAGTTAAAAATATCTAATCATTAAATGATGAAGCATAAACTACTTCCGTATGCAGAAAATATTTTTGACGTACTTTTTTTAATCTGACTTTCGCGAACTGTTTAGTTCAAAACCTCCGTTTTAGCTTCTAATCCTGTCCATTCTTTTATCTTTCCAACGAATTCTTTTTTCATGTTTGCAGGCATATTCTTAATTCGGGCCGAGCCATGATGCGCTCCCGGTATCAGGAATGATTTGGAGTTGACCTGATCAGAAACCAGAATGCGTGCGGCTGACCATGTGTCGTTTCCACCATAAATGTAAAGGATGTTATTGCCATTTATGTGAAGCCATTCCTGAAGTTTTTCATTCGGAATACCTGTTGATGGTTTCACGACTGCCTTCTTCGGCGGGAAGATCGCTGACGGATTTGAGCTGAATTGTTTTATATATTTTTTGAACGGGGCTATGTTGTAGCTGTAATAGCCGGTCTGTTCGGCTTGGTAGTAATGCGGAGCGTATTTGTCAATATCGGCATCGGCAAAGAATGAAATATTGGATATTTTCAATAATTCGCCTAAATAGGTATCGAGCGATTTGTTGGTTGGAATGCTATCACATGAGCGCCCCCATTGTCAAAACGAAAACGAATATTCTAAAATGGCATATTCATAAGCTTTACCAAGGTTGCCGGTGTAATTAAATTTAAGCCCGGCACCTTTGGCGTACCAGGTAAGTTTTTCGAGCGCCTTTTCTTCATTCATCAGTAAAAACTTCTGAAATTCGAATATCTTTTGGCGGCACTCCGGTTTCCCGATGGTATCCAGAAACGTATAAATGCGGGTATCTTCCAGATTGTTATCAATTGGGGCCACATACGGAATAGCCACATCAACATCATCCGGATAATTAAATTTGTAATACAGTGTGGTTTGCCCGCCTTTGCTGATGCCGGTACTGAACCATTTGCCCTTGTATATTTGCCTGAATAACTGATTGACAGCATGCAGGTCGGCAGTTGCCTGTTCAATCGTTAAATATTGCCATTGAAGCGAATCGGGAACAGATTTGCCGAAAAAACGGTATTCAACGCCAAGGTTGTTTGCATTCAGCATTTGTTCAACTTCATTTCGTACACGCCCCATCTGATATCCATGCGTTTCGATGACCGTTGGATTGTTAAAACCACGGTGGCGTAATTGAACCCATTGACTAAAATATCCTTTTTCGGGATGTTGATGATCGATGGGTTGTTTTACAAGCAAATCATACGTCAGGTAAGGATCACCGGGCTTGCTGACATCGGTAAACGATACATTTGGCAAATTGAACAACTCTCGTTCGAGCTGTTGTTTATCAGTCTGCCCAAACGAACTTAGGATGGTCAGGCAAAAAATGAGAAAGAGAAACGGTTTCATATTCGAAAATAAGATTGATTTTGATGCGACAAAATACGAAAATGCATTGATATTTTTGGTTCTATGACGAATCATGTAGGTAATTGTATTTGCGCGTAGAGACAGGGCAATGCCCTGTCTCTACATTCTCTACAATATATTGATGTTCGGACACGATATATCACCTCTCTGTCGCAATATATTAATGCTCGGACACTCTATATTGACTCTCTGTTGCTATATATTGACTCTCGGACGCAATATATTGATGCTCCGACACGATATATCAACTCTCTGTTGCAATATATTGATGTTCGGATACAATATATCAACTCTCTGTTGCAATATATTGATGCTCCGACGCAATTGAACGATGCTCCGAGGTCATTGAACGACTCTCCGACGCTATTGAACGATACTCCGAGGTCATTGAATGATGATTCGACGCTATTGAATGATGCTTCGAGTTCATTGAACGATGATTCGACGCTATTGAACGATACTCCGAGGTCATTGAATGACCAACGAAAATAAAAAACCCGATGCAAGTTCTGCACCGGGTTGACCTTCCCTAAAATAACTTGACAGGATTTGGGAGTATTTACGGAACTGTGTCTAACCTAATTATTTTCTTTTCGAGAAGATTTACATCTGCCCTTTAGGATATTTGCTTTTGTATAGCAAGGGTGGCGTAGGCACGGAGCCACTTGTATACCCTTGCAATACGAAAAGCAAATATCCTTCTTTTGC
>Ga0302288_1000917_pt1 | contig 21052 bp, 14 predicted proteins | sample III_Fen_N1_1_FD_194549 | JGI IMG/M metagenome (GOLD analysis project Ga0302288, IMG submission 194549) | Peat permafrost microbial communities from Stordalen Mire near Abisko, Sweden - III_Fen_N1_1 | ecosystem: Environmental > Terrestrial > Soil > Wetlands > Permafrost | place: Sweden: Abisko...
GTACTCCGATAAGCTTTTCAACGGTGCTCCGCAGGAAGGCTGGGACGGAACCTACAACGGCGTGGTTGCCAAGATGGACTGCTACATCTGGAAAATTGAGGCTACCTTCCTCGATGGTACAAAATGGACAGGCCAAGCTTCTTCCAATAATGACAAAAAAACGACCTTCGGAAATGTCTTGCTATTAAGATAGTCCTATAAATCAAATAAAAAAAGACCTTTAGATATGTATTTCTAAAGGTCTTTTTTTATTTGATAGTAATTCGTACTTTTGTAGCGTGAGTATAGTAACAAAAATAGGAAATGTGTTGCTCCGACAACAATTGAAGCGTCGTACAAGAATTAAGGTTATGTGCGATTGGGATGGAGCAAAGACCGTAGGAATTCTTTTTACACCAGACAGTATAGAATCCTATAATAGAATTATTCAATTTGCCAATAAGTTAGTTGATGAGCGTAGTATAAAAGTCCTGTGTATCGGATATGTTGAAAATAAAAAACATCTCGATTTATATTCTGAGCAACCGGGATTCCGTTTTTTTTCAGCAAAACAGTGTAATTGGTATGGAAAACCAAAAGATCATGCTGTTGAATTCTTTATTGATAAAGAATTTGACATGTTGCTTGATCTTAATCTAAAAGACAATGTTACTTTAGATTTTATTGCAGGAATGTCAAAAGCAAAGTATAAGGTTGGTCGTCAGAAAGATAATACTCGAATTTATGATATGATGATTGATCCCCAAAAGGAAAATACTCTTGATTATTTGATTACTCAGATAGAATTATATTTGTCAATGTTTAAGGTAGAACATAATAATGAAGCTTAATGGATAGAACGAAATTTCATGGAACAGGAGTCGCATTAATTACCCCATTTAATTATGATGGCAGTATTGATTTCGATTCTCTTGAAAAATTATTAACGCATGTTATTGAAAATAAAGTTGAGTTCATAACTGTTTTTGGAACAACTGGAGAACCTGTTACTCAATCAAAATCAGAACAAAAAGATGTACTAAAATTTATTGTTTCAAAAGTAAACAAACGCGTTCCTATTTTAGCCGGCTGTGGAGGAAACAGTACAATGGAGGTTGTGGGAAAATTGAAAGCAGGCGAATTTGATGACGTAGATGCGATCCTTTCGGTTTCGCCCTATTATAATAGACCTTCGCAACGCGGAATCTTTGAACATTATAAATTGATATCGGAAAATAGTCCAAAGCCTGTTATATTATATAATGTACCAGGACGTACCGGTTCTAATATTGCACATGACACTGTAATAAAAATAGCAAAAGAATTACCAAACGTAATTGGATTGAAAGAAGCATCACCCTCTGTAGAACAATTTACATATATTAGCAAAGATATTCCTAAAGATTTCTTGATGATTTCGGGAGATGATTCGTTAGTCTTGCCACACATGTCTATTGGAGCTGTGGGGGCTATTTCAGTTACAGCCAATGCATTCCCTTTGGAATATTCTACGATGATACGTTTATGTAGAGAAGGCAAATATGCAGAAGCTCGTCAGATACATTTTAAGCTAATAGAATTTACTGATTCACTTTTCGAAGAAGGAAGTCCAGGTGGAATAAAAGCTGCTCTGGAAATTATGGGAATCGTAAAAAATAATGTTAGATTGCCTCTTACTACCGTTAGTGAAAAACATTATGAAGAAATAAAACGACTCATAAAACAAGTTCAAACAAAATAAGAATCAAGCTCGGAAACCCGAGCTTTTTTTATATATTTATCCAAGTAAAAACGTTAGGATGAATTCTTTTTTATTTGAAACAATACAAGATATTTACGCAAAAGACGCTACTCAATTATATGATATTTGTATAGTGGTACCCAGCAAACGAGCTGGAATTCATATTAAAAGATGTTTTAGTCAAATTATTGATAAACCCATTTTCCTACCTCAAATTACCACCATTAATGAACTTGTAAAACAACGTGCAGGAATCACTATAATCGATTCGTTTGTATTGATTTATAAACTTTTTGATGTTTATAAGCGACACATTAAAACCGAAGAAACATTTGATGAGTTTTTTTATTGGGGCGAAATGCTTTTGAACGATTTTGATGATATCGACAAATATTATATTCCTGCAAAAGATCTTTTTTCTAATATAGAGTCAATCAAAGAAATAGATCAGCAGTTTAATTATCTTGATAAGGAACAAATAGATGTAATTCGTCAGTTTTGGGGTAGTTTTCTTGCCGATAAATTAAGTTCTGAACAAGATAGTTTCTATGAAATATGGAAAAAACTGTATTCCATTTACAAAGAGTTTACCGATGTGTTGAAGTCAGAACGTATTGGTTATGAGGGATTAGCCTATCGAATTGTTGTAGACCAAATTTTAGGTGGAAATGAGACGATTTTCTCCAAAAACAAATATCTGTTTCTTGGGTTCAATGCCTTGAATCAGTGTGAACACCTTCTGTTTAAATATTTAAAATCGCAAAATAAAGCTCGGTTTTATTGGGATATTGATCGATATTATTATGACAACCCTATTCATGAAGCAGGTTTTTTTGTCCGTCAAAATATCAAAATGCATGGAACAGAGATTAACACCATACCCGAAAATTTAAGTAAAAAAAAGGACATAAACATTGTTTCAGCACCATCATCGGTGATTCAGATAAAGCATATTTCGTCAATAATCAAATCATGGGTTGAAAATGGTGTCGACCTGTCATCGAGTGCCATAGTTTTGTGTGATGAAAATCTGTTACTTCCTATGTTGTATTCACTTCCTCCAGAAGTGAAGTCTGTAAATATTACGATGGGATTTCCTTTGAAAGTAACGCCCGTTTATACATCCATTTATTCATTATTAAAATTGCATCGAAACTATTCAGCCCGAGGCTTTTTATATCAAGATATCATTGAAATTTCAAATGATTCCTTGTTAAAACCTATTGTTGGAAATCAAATAAAATCAAGTCTGGATGGCTTTGTCGGACATGCTTATGATGGGATAGAATCGTCTCAAATGACAAAAAATGAACTTTTAAAACAATTATTTACACCAATTATCAGCGGAATAGCACTTTTGGAATTTATCAAAAGTCAAATAGTGCAGATTTCAAAAAACATTCAGGAAAGGGACATCGCATCAGTTGGTGATACTATTATTCTTGAATGTTTATTTGCAACCTATACATCACTTAATACAATTATTGAGTTGATGACTAAAGTTGGGATTGATGATTTGAGAGTATCAGTAAGCTTATTGCAAAAGGCGTTAAATGGATTACAGGTTCCTTTTGCAGGAGAGCCATTGGCTGGAATGCAGATAATGGGGATTTTGGAAAGTCGCTTACTCGATTTCGATCAACTTGTTTTTGTGTCTGCAAACGAAGGAGTTATGCCAACAGGCAAGGCTCCATCGTCGTTTATTCCATTTAGCCTACGTCAAGGCTTTGGTTTGCCTACCATAAAACAACGTGATGCCATTTATGCGTATTATTTCTATCGAGCCATGCAGCGAGCTCAAGAAATTTCAATAATATATTCGACCCAAACCAATGAAAGTTCGATGGGCGAGATGAGTCGTTATGTGTCGCAAATAATGTATGATGATACATTGAAAAAGGTTCATCGACAGATTTCAGTAAATCTGTATCCGCAAAATTTGCAAAAGGAGGAAATTGTTAAGACGCAGGGAATTCTTGATATTTTAAAATCAAAATTTGTCGATAATGTAAGGGGATTGTCGCCATCGGCAATCAATATCTATTTGTATTGTGAAGTCCAGTTTTACTATCAATATGTTGCTGGTTTAAGAGAACTTGATGAAGTTTTGGAACTCCCTGATGAATTGGAATTTGGCAATCTGTATCATAAATCGATGCAAAATATTTACAAAGAAAAGGTAAATACGATCGTTGAAAAATCATATATACAACAAGTTCTTGATTCTAAATTATTGATTGAAAATGCTGTAAAATCTGCCTTTTCCGAAATATATAGATCAGATAAATATTTGCATATAATTGATGGATATAAGAAGATCGTTTTTGATGTCATTGTTACATATCTTAAAAATACGTTGCAGATAGATAAAACAACAGCTCCATTCGAATTACTGGGAATTGAATATTGGATAGATTCGATTACAATACCAATAAAAGCTAATGATCAAACAATTCAGGTGGCATTAAGTGGCAATATTGACCGAATTGACCGGATTGGCGAAAGAGTTAGAATAATAGATTACAAAACGGGGAAACGCGATAGTGAAAGCAAAGATTTGGAAATATTATTTTCAAACGATCCAAAACGAAATGCCAAGATTTTTCAAACGTTAATGTATTCTTATCTTTATACGAGAAAAACGGCTTGTTCAAATGTAAAACCGATGTTGTATTTTGTACGAGAAAGTGCTGTAAATGCCGATGCGTCTATTGTTGTGGAAAAAGAACGAATAGATGATTTTTCGCAATTCTATAATGAGTTCGAAGATGGTCTAAAAACTATTTTGGAAAAAATGTTTGATACAAATCGACCATTTACAAGAACAATAGACGAAATGAAATGTCAAAACTGTTCATTTCGTGAAATGTGTAGAAAATAAAAAAGCCTCCATTTTGGAGGCTTTCAATATTATTTCAGAAATCAACAACTAGTCGACTTGAGTTTTCATTTTGCGCTCTTTTATGCGAGCATTCTTTCCTGTAAGGCTACGAAGATAGAAAAGGCGAGCTCTTCTTACTTTTCCTTTTCTGTTTAATTCGATTTTGTCAATAAATGGCGAATTGATAGGTATAACTCTTTCTACACCAATGTTCCCCGACATTTTTCTAACAGTAAAAGTTTCTGTATTTCCAGCACCTCTGCGTTGAATAACAACACCTTTAAATTGCTGAATACGTTCTTTATCACCTTCTTTGATTTTATAGTGTACGGTGATTGTGTCGCCTGCATGAAAATCAGGATGTTCGATAACTTGAGACATTGACTGATTAACAACTTTTATTAAATCCATATTACAATAGTATTAAATGCTTATTTGAAAAATCGTGTGCAAAGATAATGTTTTTTTTTAATCAATATCTTTTCGATAAATATTTTTATCGAAAAGATATTGATTACATTTTACTTCAATTGTTCGATTTGGGTATTATTGAGATTCTTCTTCTTCTTTTTCGGGTTCTGCATTTTGTCCGCCCCTTAATTGTTGCTGTTTGAGAGCTTTATCTTTCTTATCTTGTTCTGCTTTTTTCTGAGCATCTTCAGCTTGTTTTTTCTTCAAGGCCTCGTCTGCTTCTTTTTGTTTTTCTGCAGCTGTTTTGGCTGGCACTTTTTGAGGGGTAGCAGTTGGTGTAACGGCAGGTTTTGTTTGTGTTGTTGCTTTCGTTGGGGTGGTAGCTGGCGAAACTTTTGGTGATTCGGCCGGTACAGCTTGTGTTGGGGCTTCTTGTGGTGCAAAGTTTTGTTCCGGAGCTTGTTGTGCTTTTGGGAGACTATCTTTGACAACGCCAAGCGTATCTTTTACGGTGGAGTCTGCAACAATGGTATCTTTTTCTTCTTCAACTTTCCCTTCTAAGAAATTCTGTACAAATATGTTTTTCTTTTCAGGAGATGTTAAATTAAATTCGAATTTTGCTTGTTTCCTTTCTGTTTTTTGTTTCCGTTTGTCAGATTTTAGTGTTTGTAAAAATGCATTAAAGAATGAATTTGACGATACAGCAAGCATTAATTCTTTTGTATATCCAAAATAGAACCATGTGTTTTTGGTAATTTCCAAACAAATAGTTATTTGATCGCCCGATTTTCGTCGGGTTATTTCAATATATCCATTAACTTGTTTGTTTACCTGCTTGTCTAATATATTGCCAATACCTATTTTCCCAACTGATTTGTATGATCGCGTATTGGGATTCCAAACCATATCGACTTGTGATATGGTCATTGTATGTACAAATTGGTCGGGGACTCCTTTAACCGAACCGTACAGTTGTATTTCTGTATTTAGTTCTTTAGTTCTTGGCTTTCCAAGAACAGTGCTCATCGCCAAATTATATATTGGTCGGTTTAGATTTACAGGTGTCAGATTTTTGTAGTTGTTGATTGTATCTGCCATTAATTTTAAAAGGTTGTCAGGAAAGAAAAAGTCGATAAATAGAACTGGATCTAATGTTATTTTATTCATTGGTATATTGTGCATTATAGATCCAACTGTTTTTACTTTCACTTGCCCTAAATCAACACCTAGGTCAATATTTCCTTCTCCATATAATTGACAATATTTTCTGTGAAACCACAAATAATTCCCTGGTTCTGTTTTGTCTATAATTTTTTCTTTTGAACCTATTTCGTAACGTTTTTGGGTTTTATCGTAATGTAAATATCCTGATGCTGTTATGAGTGGTCTGTCGTTAAAGTTTTTTCGTTTAGCAATAAATGCAGAGTATATATGAATTGAATCTTTGGTCATATAAATCCCATTATAGAGCTTATTATTGCTGATGTCTTTTAAATTAGTATCAATAGGAATGTACATGTCGTTGGGGTTTATATCTGCCTCGAATTTAAACCAATAGCGTTTCATTGTGTCACATTCGTGTGCAATAATGGTTGAACCATCAAAATGAAGATATGGATTTGGGGCAAATAGTCTTACTTTTCCTTGATATTTGAATTCGGGATTAAGTGTAAAGCTATCTTGTGGGGTTATTACGCCTGTGGCTACGGTTTGGTAGCCACTATCTACCTTAATCATGTTAAGAAGAATTGTTTGTTTTTTCTTTGTTTCGTTTATGTAATCATATTTCCCTGTTCCTGTATATTTTAAACGACCAGCAATATCAATTGTTGCGTTATATATTTTGTGATATTTTGTTTTTGTATTGGCTATAATTACAGCATCCTTTAATGTTTCCATTACGGCATTGGGCTGAATTGTTATTTTGCCTTCTTCACCAGGATAAACGGTTGCATCGGCTACGTTTATAAGTTTAACATTTTTACAATTAATGACATATTTCTTTAAATCGTATTTTGCAATTGGAGCGATAAAATTCAAAGTATCTTGTTTAGGGTGAACCGAAATAAACTTTGAACCTGGATTTTTCCCATTTGCTGTATCTGTGTTACCTCCACCTAAATCCATTTGTTCGGTTACCATATCCCAAGTAAAACGGTTCAGATAACAGATATACTTATTCTGAGGAAATTGAACCACCGTCATTTTATCGTTCGATTTGAATGTAGCCTTTTTGTCGTTGAAATTTACATAGGCACTTACATTTTTCGTTTTAAAAGCGAACTCGTTTTTTTTGCCAATTACCATTACATCAAATTTTGAGGTATCGGCTTTGGTTTCGTGTTCTAAAAAATTGAAATTGTTTGATGTTAAGCGTCCGGTTCCAAAGGTAAATTCTCCCCAACCGTTTAAGCCTTTTGGAGTGAATGATGTACCTCCCATAAGTTTTGCTTGTCCATCGTACATAACAATGGCAGAGTCTACTTGTTTAATACTAAACTTGTCTTTATATGGATCCCAATGTGCTTCAACATTTTGAGCATTTACCTGAGGATATTCGGTTCCGCCACTTTCTTTTGTCTGTTTTCTGATTTCGTATGTTGTTGCAAGACAATTCATGGAATCGGGTAGGAATATAAATTCTCGCGATTTTGTCGTTGTATTTAAATAATTTAAAGTTCCACGTCCCAATAAACCTCTGTTACTAAGATTCATGGTGTCAATAAATGTTCCTTTACCTCCATAAACGGGATAGCCAGATGGTCCTGTAGCTCTTGTAAAACCAAGAGAATAGTCTTTTTGTACCATCAATTTTTCACGAATATTTTCGAAAATACCCGCCGAGACAAACTCTCCATCAAAGAATAGTGCTTCGGTCGTGAAGCTATTTAAACTGTCAATGGTGTATGGGTCGATTGCAAAATAAAATCTATCGCGACCATAGACCCCTTGTTGTGTTCGTGCATAATCGTAATATACAAATGATGGCTGTTTACTGTTGAAGATAGGGTATTTCGGGAATTTTTTGACGCTCGATTTGTTGTGTGGATCATCAATCAGTAGGTCTCCTGTGATATTTTCAATTACGTTTTGTATGTCAACCATGTTTTTTTGTCCATACTCATCAGCATAGAAGCTTTTTACCTTGATTTTCAATGAGTCAACGTTTTTCATGTCGATTTTGAAATTCTCGTAATCGAAACTAAGATCTTGACCAAAGAATGAAAATAATCCGGCATCAATAATCCCATCATAAATAAAGTTACGGTTTCTTTTAACGCTTAGCTGACGTCCACGAGGATAGATTGCTACGTTTTGTGAGTCACTTACTTGTATTTTTGCAACGCCATATAGTTTTAAGTCGAAAGTGTTGATGTTGAGCGATGCGTTTTCCAATCCAACCATGTCGTGTTCCGATTCGAAATTAATAACATCATAATCGATTTTTCCAACGCGGGCTTTTAGGTAGTCGAAAAGCCTTTGTTTTAATTTTATATTGCCTGTTTCTATGTTATATTCAATAAATCCTTTATATGATAATGTTAAGCACATTTGACGGACTTGAGTTATATCACGAACCATAAAATCGGCAAAACCATCAACATTGAATGAAAGTTGTTTGCCCATTTTGTCGGAATATCTTCGCAATAGTACTAATGGATGTACTTCATCACTTAATTGGATTTCATTATAACGCGATTCTCGGAAGTAGTTTGCCGATTCGAAATATGCTTTATTAATAATTGAACCTTTCAGTGTTCCCATCTTAATCTCATTTTTATCGATAGGCCATGTTAATTGTTCAAAGTCCATATCGAGTTTATGGAATGTGTTGAAGTAGGGGCTTGGCGACATTGATTGAGGATCGTTGTCTCGAATAAGTGTTACTTCGCGTGTTCTCACATTGTATTTGAATAGTAACCCTGGATGGAAAACAGAATCGTTTGTGAGTTTAAAACTTACCGATGTATTTCGACCTACGGCCATATCTTTTTTAAATACATAGATTTTAGAACGGCAGGTTAAGAAAACAGAATCTTTGCGATATATATAGAGAATGGCATCTTGTTCCTTATTTCCTGAACCCAGGAATCGTGAGCCTTTCATTGTAAAACCTCCTTGATAATCGACTCCCGGATATATTTCTTTAATTGCAATAAGTTTATCATAAGAATCGAATGCTGGATATGATGCTGTTTCTGGATTTACATCAGCAACACATTTTTCTTCCAGGACTCCAAATAAAGGTTTTTCGTAGTATGTTTTGTTGATGAATGTTACAGAATCGGCTTTGTAGCCTGCTGTTCGCATGTCAATTTTATAATCTTTCAGTGTTGCGTATACTGAATTTTCTCCCAGACCGGCTCGTCGCCATGTAACTTTTCCGTTTGTCCCGATCCATTTTGATGTCAACATGTTGAATGTACCTGAAGTGTTAAAAATAATTGCACTATCGTTTTTTGCAATACATTTTATTTTTACGTTGTTGTATTTTAAAATAGGTTCTTTGTCGAAAATAAATGTGAATGAAGGTTCATCGGTCATCCATTGACACGAAGCCGTTTTATTAATTATGTTTTCTTTTAATAAATCAATGATTCCTTTGTTGAAATCGTCGAATACGTTTAATGTCTTTTGTGCTAATAGAGATTCCACAGATTGTTTCCATGCATCGAAAAATGTATTGCTGCCTTTTGGATTGTTGGCTATTTCTAAAATGGTATTGATTAGAGTAATAAATTGAGGATTTGGTTTTCCTCTTTTATTCAATAATGAATTGCAGATGTTTAAGATATCGGTCTTTTGTCCTTCGTCGATAATTCCTTCATCCCAAGCTTTTTTGTATGTCTTTATCAAATTCAAGTTCTCTTTACTGTCGGCTCCGGTCGAAGCAAAAAATTCGTTCATTTGTGTGAAATATTCTTCGGAAATAAGTGAAAATTTCTTAAGCTGTTGGCTAAAACCAATACTCGAAATGAATACAAATGAAATAAGGAAAACAAGTTTTTTCATAATTACAATTTTGAACAATCTTATTTATCGCGAATAGCGACACGCAATCCAATTATTTTTCTCACGGAAAGATATAAAATGTAATTGATATTTCGATGCACAGTCTGAAATAATATCAAGATCTGATTTGTAAATTCCACTTAATATTAGAATTCCATCTTTGGCTAAAGATTTTTCAAATTGTTCCATTGCACTGACCAAAATGTTTCTGTTGATATTGGCAATAATAATATCGTAGGTTTCTCCTGCTAAACTTTCAATTCCTTTGCATTCTACAATGATGTCGGTATTATTTCGGGTAGCATTTTCCATCGTATTTTCGAAACACCATTGGTCGACATCAAAGGCTTTGGTCTTTGTTGATCCTTTCTTTTTTGCCAGAATAGCTAAAACACCAGTTCCACATCCGCAATCGACAACTGATTTGCCTCTGCAATCGGTATCTAGTATTTCAGATAACATTAATTGTGTGGTTTCATGATGACCAGTTCCAAAAGACATTTTGGGCTCGATGATGATTTCGTACTCGAACTTTTGTTCGATTTTATGAAATGGGGCTTTTACAATGCAGCGTGAATCTACAATTACTGGTTCAAAGTTACTTTCCCATTGTTGATTCCAGTTTTGGGCGGGAATTTCTTTAATTTCGTATGTCGTTTTTCCTATTGCATTCCAGAGTATTTCCAATGTTTCACTGCAATCTGATTCTGAGTATAGGTCAGATTGTATGTAGGCAGCAAAGGTGCTGTTTTCTTCTGTAAAACTTTCGAAACCAATTTCTGATAATAAAGCAATTGCTAATTCCTGAGCATCACCTTGTTTGTTGGTGAGTGAAAATTCGAGTGAAAAATAATTCATGGTTTTGTATTTGTTTTTGAAAACAGAAACCGCAGAGAAGTACAAAGATAAAACTCTGCGAACTCTGCGGTTTTTATTATTGTGAATGTTTATTCTTTCTTAGAATGAAGATATGATAGTGTTAAAGTCTACTGCTTTTAATGATGCTCCACCAATTAATCCGCCGTCAACATCTGGATTGGCAAATAATTCTTTTGCATTTTGAGCATTGCAGCTACCTCCGTAAAGAATTGAAATTCCTTGAGCTACTTCGTTTCCAAATTTTGCAGCTATAGCTTCGCGAATTACTTTGTGAATTTCTTGTGCTTGTGCCGTTGTTGCTGTTTTTCCTGTTCCGATTGCCCATATTGGTTCGTAAGCAACTATTAGTTTCTTGAAATCGTCAACAGAAAGTGTAAAGATTGTTTCTTCAAGTTGTTTGATAACGTATTGATTTTGTGTTCCGGCTTCGCGGATTGCAAGGGGTTCGCCACAGCAATATATTGGAGTTAATTGGTTGCTTAAAGCTAACGCTAGTTTTTTGTTTAGTATGGCACTTGTTTCTCCATAATATTCACGACGTTCGCTATGACCTAAAATCACATATTTTGCACCTGTCGATTTTACCATGGCAGCCGATACTTCGCCTGTAAAAGCTCCTTTAGCTTCTGCTGCACAGTTCTGTGCTGATACTGAAATTGCTTTATTTGTTACTGTTTTTACAACTTCTGTTAAGTGAATAAATGGTGTTCCAAGAACCACTACAACATCGTTTGTTTTTACTATAGAATTTACTTCTTTTGCTAGTGCAATGCCTTCTTCTAGGGTTGTATTGCATTTCCAGTTACCAGCTACGATTTTTTTTCTCATTTTTATATTTATTGATAGTTAATACTTAAATTGCTTAGTTTATGAATTTCGAAAAATACCCGACATCCGGAACATCGTTGTAATGCCACATGTCCATTACGGTTCCGCTTTTCAATAATACCAATCCCGGGTTTGACCGTACAATGGTTTTTAGTGTTATTGCATCGGTTGTATAGAATGGAAATGAGGTTTTCGATTTTTTCTTAAAAAATTCAATATCTCGATTTACAGATGATGTTAGACAACGGAATCCGATGCCTTTGCTTTTGCACCAATTATAGAGATCGTTGAATTCCTTGATATGTTTCAAACTTGTTTTATTTATGTCGTATGCTACGACTAAAAAATTGTAGTGCTTATCAGAAAGAACGTTTTGTGTAATATCGCCTTCAGTTGTGTTTACAATTGAAAAATCGTGAATTGGAGGAACGTATCCTTCTGTTATCAAAACATTTTTAGTATCTACAAAGGTCCAAGTTGTGTCTTTGGGATAGTTTTCAAGGCTAAATTCTTTGGTTTCACCAGTCTTTTTGCTTTTATAGAATAAATGATATTCATACTTCGGTTGAGGTGCGCCTGGTGGAATTTGCATTTTTGCTTGAATGTTTGTCCCTATTTTATAGGGACGAAAATCAATCAACGGTAGGTGTTCTAATCCAATATATGTAATGCCGGCTCCAGCAAGAACAAATAGCCCAAGAAAAATCATTTGACTTGATTCTAGCAAAACGGGTCGAATTAATTTTCTATATTTAAAAAGAATTATTGTCGGGATAAGTAAGACAATGTTTTTAGTAAAGGTTTGCCAGTTTGAAAGTATTAAAGCATCGCCAAAACAGCCGCAATCATGCACCAATTCTTTTCCCGAGAGCTTTTCCTGAAAACCAAGATATAATGTTATTGGAGTAAAATAAACCATAAAAATTAAAGCTCCGAGTGCTGCATATTCCAAAAATAGATTGAATAATAATGCTAGACCGACTATCATTTCTGAAATTGATAATATGACGGCTAATGGAACAGCATACGGATCCATGAATTTTAAATGCCAAGTTTCGAAATAATCGCCAAATTTATATGCCGAACCTAGAGGGTCGATTGCTTTTACAAATCCTGAATAGGAGAATACTATTCCGACTAAGATTCTACTGATATTTGACCAAAAATTGCCTTTTGATGTAAAAAGCGTCAATCCCCATGAAATAATAAGCAGACTGATGATTAGCCATGTTATTCGTTCCCACGAAAGATTCGGTTTGAAATAAGATGTATTGAAAAGAAAACACCCTGCAATTATTATAATTACGCCCCAAATTATTTTCTTTAATTCCTTATATTTTTCAGCTCCGCGTCTAGGCATATTTATTCTTGTTTGAGTTCAACAACTAATTTTATTAGAGCAAAAATCGAGTAGTTTATCATATCGAAATAGTTAGCATCAATGCCTTCTGAAATCAATGTTTTCCCTTTATTATCTTCAATTTGTTTTGTTCTGTGGATTTTCATCAGAATCAGGTCGGTATAAGAGTCAACTCGCATACTTCGCCAGGCTTCGCCATAATCATGGTTTTTCTTTTCCATCAATTCTTTGGCATCGGTAGCCCATTTGCTATACAGTTCTTTAACGGTTTCTTTGTCCATTTCTATTTCGGTATTCTCTGGAAGAGAAAGTTGTATTAAACCGATGATGCTATAGTTGACGATACCAATAAATTCAGGGATTATTCCTTCTCCGACTTTTGATTCTCCTTTTTCTTCAATACTTCGAATTCGTTGGGCTTTAATATATATTTGATCGGTAATTGATGTCGGACGCATAATACGCCATGCCGTACCGTAATCTTCAAGTTTTTTGAAGAAAATATCTTTACAAATACTTATTGCTATATCGAATTGCTCTGAAGTATTATTCATTTTTTATTCTTTTCTATTTCAAGCAAAAGTATAAAAACTTGTGTAAATATTTTTCAAAATCGAAGCTTTATTACATTGTTTTTATCCGTACTTTGTTTTGCATTGTAAAATTATTTTATATGTTTCTAAATGATTTAAATATTGAGCTGTCAAAGCCTTTGGTAATGGGAATTTTGAATGTTACACCCGATTCGTTTCATGATGGAGGTCGATATCTTTCAAAAGAAAGGATTGCAGAACGTGCAAAACAAATTTGTAATGAAGGAGCTTCTTTTATTGATATTGGGGCATATTCTACACGACCTGGTGCTGAAGATATTTCGGTTGAAGAAGAATTGAACCGAATTCTTCCGGCTATCGAAATAGTGAGACAAACCTTGGATGATTTTCCAATATCTATTGATACATTTCGTTCAAAAGTAGTTAAAACGATTGTTCAAAATTTTGGGAATGTTATTGTGAATGATATTTCTGCCGGAGAACTAGATGTTGATATGCCACATTTGGTAGGTGAATTAAAGCTTCCATATATTTGTATGCATTTGCGAGGAACACCTCAAACGATGCAACAAAATACGATATATCAAGATTTGGTAAATGAAATTTTAGAATATTTTGTCGAAAAAATAAAAGCTTTTCGGAAGATCGGAATTGTTGATCTTGTTAGTGATCCTGGATTTGGGTTTAGTAAAACGGTAGACCAAAATTTTGAACTTTTAAACAAACTTGAATACTTAAAATTATTAGGAGTGCCTATGTTGGTTGGTCTTTCTCGAAAATCTATGATTTGGAAAACTCTTAAGATAGAACCCTCGCAAGCACTTAATGGAACAACAGCTCTTAATATGATTGCTTTACAAAAAGGAGCTTCAATACTTCGTGTTCATGATGTGAAAGAAGCTGTTGAAACTATTACATTATATAATAAACTTGGTTTAAATTAGTAGTTACTCGTTTCTGATGGAAATAATTATAACGTAATTTACTTTGATTATCAGTATCTTATATTTTACTTGTGAAAATATTTCGTTTATTACTAAGGAGTCGATACTTTTTTTGTGTCTATTGAGCAAAACGGACAAACATAAATGTTTCGAAATATTAGTAATGTAAGAAATAAAAAATTGTTTATGAAAAAAATCATTTTAGTATTACTCAGTTGTTGTTCTGCTATATTAATGCAGGCACAAGTATCCAAAACTGTTTCGTGTACGGCAGGCAGTTTATCAACTCTTTTAACATCCGCAGAAAAAAGTACGGTGACAAATCTAACAATTACTGGTACTATAGATGTACGAGATTTCCTTACAATGAGAGATAATATGCCATTGTTAGCTGAAATAGATTTGAGTGTCGTTTCTATTGTAGCATTTAATGATGTTACTGGATTAATAGATTTTAGTTTTTTAGTTTATTCCGTGAATCAAATTCCACAAGGTGCTTTTAGAAATAAAACAAGTTTAACATCAATAATTCTGCCTACATCAATTACATCAGTTGGTCCTGTCGCTTTTAGTGGGTGCACTGGTTTGAAATCGATAATGATACCTTCATTAGTTACTTGGATTGGAGGTCAATCCTTTTGTGGATGTACTAGTTTAACGTCTGTTATTCTTGCTTCATCAGTTACATCAATAGGAATGGGAGCGTTTGGTTTATGTACAGGAGTACAATCTATTTATGCATATTCAAATTCTCCTGTTGATTTTGGGACTTTAAGGGATATTTTTACAGGAATAGATAAAAGTACTTGTATATTATATGTACCTGTCGGGGCTAAAAGTGTTTATCAAGAAGCAAATCAATGGCTTGATTTTACAAATATTGTAGAAATGGATTTTACAAATATTTCTGTTACTGGAATTGTTTTAAATAGCACAACACAAGTATTAGAAATAGGATCTTTATCAACAATTATTGCAACAATACTTCCTGTTACTGCAACAAATCAATCAGTAACGTGGATTTCAAGTAATCCCCAAATTGCAACAGTTGATGCAATTGGTACGGTTACTGGAATTAACAAAGGAACAGCAACAATAACAGCGGTTTCAAATGCAAAAACGACAGTAACTGCATCTTGTAATATAACTGTTTCAATTCCTTTGTCTGGTGGTTTAACTGCTACTTTAACTCATTTAGATAGTGTATATTATTATTGGAATGCTCATAAAAAATTGACAGTCGATCATAAACCTACATTAATAACCTTTGATTTTAGTGACACTACCAATTTGCCTTTTAGTAAGTTTTTGACACAATCAGTTGAAAATGGAAACTCAAATTTGCAGTTTTATAAATATTCTTGGGATGCGATAGAAAAGGCATTAAAGATAGATGTAGATTTTACTCTTGGTGGCACCGTAACGCCACCTACATCCAATTATGCGGCTGTCCTTGTTTATAGATGGTTAAAAAATATTCAAGGAGTTAATAGTATGTCTTTTAATCCTTTTGTGAATTCAGGTGATTCGGTTGAAGGGGTAATGCTTGATTTATCTGCGAAAGCAAATCGTGTATTTAAAATGAACTGTAAACCACTTAATTTAAGTGATTCGGCTGAAATCCGTGTAGATTTAGGGGATGCAAATGGTCGTGAATCAAACTATTGTTCACCTAAACACACATTGAAACCATCAACAGGTTATCAAGATTTGCGTTTTTCATGGGGCGAAGATTTTAATCAAATTAATGAATGGAATCAAGATATTGCTATAATGCAAGATGGCTATTCAGATAGTTGGTTAAATATTTCTACTAATCGGGGAATCTCTCCTGGAACTTTGGTAAATGGACTTCCTAATCTTAGACAATATACTGATGGTCGTTATGATCTTGATACATCAAATATTGCACATTGGATGATGTATTTTGATGATGGGCGTAATGCTTCAAGTGGTAATGATGTATCATTTAGTCTTTATGTAAAAAAAATCCAAATAGGAGATCAAACAGCAGAAGGTACCGCAAATGAATATGTTTTTGGTGGTGTTAAGTCTGGATTTCAAGGAAATTATATATCATTAAACAGTTTACGGTTTAGTTCAGGGACGCTTAGTACAACTTCTTTTTACAAAGATTCATCCATTGTGGTTTATTTGCCGGCAGGTTCAATGGTAGTTCCAACAGCAATAGCGACTGCTAATAAAGTTGATGCCTCAATAAAAATAACAAATGCCACAAGTCTATCTGATACAACCAAAATTGTTGTAAATTCAATTGATGGCACAATGTCTAAAACATATATAATTACTTTTAAAGTATTATCGAATGATGCAACATTGAGTTCTTTATCAATTAATAATGGATTATTAACCCCTGTATTCAGTTCATCAAGCTATACTTATAATGTTAATTTGCCTGTAGGTACGATTGCGGTTCCTGTTATAATGGCTATTACAAATAATATAGGAGCCAAAATTGTAGTATCAAATGCATCTAAAATACCAGGAACAACAACAATTTATGTTACTGCTGAAGATGGTACAACAAAAACATATACCATTAATTTCTATACAGGCATATTTAAAGAAATTTCATTTGTATTATCTCGGTTTATCATTTTTGAAAATGATAACATCAATATTGGAGCTTGTATCAATACATTCAATAATGTAAGTGTCCGTTTTAAAAGTGGAGACACCAGTCTTGTAAAAATCAATAACTTGAGTATTCTGAAAGGAATTAAGCATGGTACTACTAAAATATATGCAATTAATGTTAATGATAGTTTACAAATGGATAGTGCTTCTGTTTTAGTTTTGCCAAACATAATCATTGTTGGAGCAACTGTTTTGGCTGGCGGAACACAGATAGAACTGTACGTTAATGGTGATTTTCCTCTATATAGCGGTATAGAAAATGATTTCTATCTTAATTCAACGTTAAAAGCAAATACAAATTACACAGTTACACATGTGATGAAAAAAACAGGATCGACTAATGTCTTGTTATTACAATTAGATAAACAAATAGAAGCAAATCAAACATTAATAATTAATTATGCACCAATAAGAGCCACAACAGCAACCTCTGAAGTTCGAACCAGTTTTACGATTACCAATACTGGTTCTGAAGAACCAATATTGTTGAATGTTAAGCTTTATCCAAATCCAGTACAAACATCCATAAACATTGAAGCCCCAGATTTGCAAACTGTAACTATTTATAATATACAAGGACAAAAAGTTGCAACATTCATTGCTGATGGTGAAATATTAAGATTTTCTGTAGAATCTTTACCTGCAGGTATGTATGTTGCCGAAATAATTACAACAAGTCAAAATGTGAAGAAATCGTTTATCAAACGATAACAAGGAATGTTCAGAAAACAGCATGATGAATCGAATTTGTAAATATATTTGCGAATAACAAAATAACAATAGATTGCAACAAATTGATCAAGATATTAAGACAGCTTTACAAACAAATGTCAATTATGCATTTGAACTTTTGTATGAACATTATTTTGTCGACTTATGTGTATATGCTCTCCGTTTTTTTGATAATCGAGATGATGCTCAGGATTTGGTACAACAAACCATGATATGTCTTTGGGAGCGACATGATAAATTACAAAAGGCTGAATATATCCGAACTTATATATTTCATTGTGTTCATAATGCAAGTCTCAATCAGATTCGCAGTAAAAAACATCAGCCAAAATCAGAAGCAGCTGTTTTTTTGCAAGACCTTCGGTGGGAATTTACCGATGAAATGGTCAGTAAGGAACAATGTGAAGAAATAGAATCAGCAATTCAGCAATTGCCAAAACAATGTCGCACTGTATTGGAAATGAGTCGTATGCAAGGACTTAGTTATAAAGAAATTGCAGAACAATTACAAATTTCCTATCGTACAGTGGACAATCATTTAACAACAGCTACCCGTTTATTGCACCAAAAACTGAAAGGAATTGTTTCTGTCGGAGTCTTGGAATTAGTTCTCGTTTTAATTATGAAACGCTAAGAATTTTAAATATGAATAATAGCGAAACATATCAAAATATTACAGAAGCACAAATGTGGCGATACTTTGCTGGTCAGACAACAAGTAAAGAGGAGGAAGAATTAGCATCGTGGATTAAATCAGACGATGCACACAAAGTCTATTTTCACCACATAAAGGATATGTATTATGGAGCAAAATATGGTTCAATGGGTAATCAGTTTGATTGCGAAAAAGCTTTTACTGATTTTGAATCATTAACTCACAAAAGAATAAAGTCCATTCGGCTTCGTTCATGGATGGCTGTTGCTATGATAATTGTGGTGCTTTTAGGAACCGGAATTGTTTTATATAAAGCAAAGAATAGTGTTCAGCAAACAGGTATAGTTTATCAATATACTTCACAAAATGCCAAGTTTGTTTTACCCGATCGTAGTCAGGTGCAATTGAATAAACACAGCCAGCTATATTATCAAAAATGTATCACTGATAAACGGGCTGTTGAATTGAAAGGAGAAGCATATTTTGATATAAGACACAATGCTACTCGTCCTTTTGAGATAACCGTAGGTAATTTGAAAGTTCGGGTACTTGGGACAGCATTTAATATTAATGCGAGAAATCAAGATTCAATTGTGGTAAGCGTTATAAGAGGTCGGGTGGCGTTACTTTCGATTACTGATACAACTGATTCTGTGATTATTACAAATGGTCAATCGGTTTGCTTTGTGCGGAATGCGTTTTGTGTGGTTAAAACATTTCCTCAAAATGTTTTGGCATGGAAAGCACATATCATTAGTTTCGATGCAACACCAATGAAAGACGTTGTGAAAACGCTAGAAATCTATTTTGATACGGCAATCGTTCTTGATTCAAAAAAAAGAGATCAACAATTAACAGTTTTGTTGAAAGAACCAAAACTTGATTCCGTTTTGCAGTTATTGCAAGTAATGTATAACCTTAAAACTTCAAGAAAGAATCAAGCAATAGTGTTGACTGATTCGCAAAGATTTTAATGCGAAAACTAATATTTAAGGATATATTAATTAGCATGTTAGTATTGCTATTTTTAGGAGCCGGCTTACCGAAAATGTATGCCGGCTCAGTGCTTTTATCTAGACGGATCAATCTTAATGTTCAGAAAAAATCTATTGAAACAGTATTACATCTTGTCGAAAAAAAAACGAATATTCAGTTTATGTACAATCCTCAAATGTTCAATTTGAAACGATTGGTTTCTGTATCATTGCAAAATTCGACACTACAGGAAGTATTACAAGTGGTTATTAATAATAAAGAGCTGGTGTTTTATGAAATGGGAAAGTATATCGTCATTACCAATAAACGCCAAGCTCCTATTCAAACTGATGTTGTTTCTGCATACCTTCCTATAATATCAAACCAAATCAAAGAGGAAAACAATCGGCAACTAATTGTAGATACAATACATTTTTATGATACAATTAAAATAACAAAAACGAAAACAGAGCGACTTGTCATTTATGATACCATCAGGATATATGATACCATTACAAAGATGGTAAGACCGGTTGTATCACAATCTGAGATTATATCTGTTGATAAACCTTCCAATTCAAAGTGGTTTGCTCAAATTGCATTTGGTCCATCCTGTGCCGATTTGTTACCACAAACAAAATGGATTGCCGATTTATCATTGTCTGCTCAAGGAGTTGTCGGTTATAAACGAAATAATGTAAACGTTAGCATTGGGTTGGGGGGATTTTGGCAGCATGGAGCCTCGAAGAGCTATCAAGCAAGTATTTCGTCTGATTCGATTTTACAGCGAGATACTATTTTTGTAATGCAAAAATATAGAACCGGTAATTATTATTATATTGTAGGAACTGATACCATTTACAAAGAAATTTTCGATTCAACGATGACAGCTGTTCCTCGTCAGTGGTATAAAACAATACAACACGAAAAAAATACTGAAACGTTGGTTAGTTATAGCATTTATTGGATTATTATACCATGTAAAATCGAATATGAATGGACATTGTCTAAAAGGATGACATTAGGTTTAGGTATATCTGTTTCTCCAGCATTTGCAATAAGAAAGTATGGTGAACTATATGTACCAGAATTACAGAAAACAGCGTCGATTGTTCAGTCTGGAATTAGATCCTTTGCACTGTTTGGGTCGATTGAATCCTCATTCTCCTATGCTGTATCAAAAACTGTCTCTATACAGTGTATTCCAATTGTCCAATTCTCGGTACGTTCATTAATGAACGAATCTGCATACTATTTTGGTAGTGGTGTGCGGTTTGGAATTCGAAAATATTTTTAATCGGAAATAATCGGTCATCTTTTGGGTCAAGTTGAAAATTTGGGGAGTAAAAGGTAAAATAATAACTTTGTATTCAATAAAAAGGAATATATGTTACAAGATACCCAAACAGAATTAGTAAAGTTATTACTACCCGAAGGTTTGT
>Ga0302288_1000921_pt1 | contig 20945 bp, 24 predicted proteins | sample III_Fen_N1_1_FD_194549 | JGI IMG/M metagenome (GOLD analysis project Ga0302288, IMG submission 194549) | Peat permafrost microbial communities from Stordalen Mire near Abisko, Sweden - III_Fen_N1_1 | ecosystem: Environmental > Terrestrial > Soil > Wetlands > Permafrost | place: Sweden: Abisko...
CAGGCGTAATACTGTTCGCAAAATACAATTACAAAAAGAATTTTAACACTTACCAAATGTTTTTACCCGATGTGGACGGTTTGATAAGCGGCTCTCCCGTTAAAATAATGGGGATTAACGTCGGCTACGTAAACCAAATCGACATAGTTGGGGAAGACGTTTACGTAAAATTTATAATCACGGTAAAGGATATTAAAATCCCCCGAGGATCAATCGCCACCGTAGAAGGTGCAGGGCTTGGCGGCTCAAAGTCTTTGGAGATTTATCCGCCTAAAAATAAAGACAAAACTCCTACTGACAAATTGCTTATCGCACAACCGCCCAAAAGAATTCATGATTCCATTGGGTTGTTGATGAACATGTTTGAAGACATTGCAGAAGTCGAGTATAAGGCTTCCAACTTCATGAAAAAAGTGGGAATTATTAGCAATAAAGAAGCCATGAAAAAGAATGCCGAAGACCAAGTTTCTGCGGAAAAAATTCTTAAGGACACAAACTCATGGATAGATGAAGCGCAAAAAACATGTGACGATTTCAATATAAAATTGGAAAAACTAAGAACGAAAGGACTAAGAGGTAAATTTAATGGAAGTAAAAGCAATGAACAACAAAATTAATATAATCAACAACCCTGTAATTTTGCAAAATCTGTGCACCATGCGAGATAAGGACACCGACACTCAAGGGGTGAGGATTGCAACAAGAAAAATTACCCGAGTTCTTTTATATGAGGCCTCAAAAAGCTTACCGCTCATTGAAAAGTCTGTGACCACACCGCTTACAACTTTCACATCCCAAACGATTGACCCTAACATCAGCATAATCATCTCCCCAATCTTAAGAGCAGGGCTGATTTTCACCGACGAAGCCATCGATATTCTTCCGCAAGCCTGCATAAGACACATCGGGATGTATCGTGATGAAAAGACCCTAAAGCCGGTTTGGTATTACAACAAGGTTCCAATGCAGGTTGCCGACCCGCACAAATTCCATATTTTTATCACAGACCCTATGCTCGCGACGGGAAATTCGCTTATTGAAGCAATAAAATTATATGCAGACAAGGAAATCCCTCTGAAAAACATCAAAATTATATGCATAATTGCGGCACCTGAAGGAATTGCAAATATTCAATCGAAATACCCTGAAATCGAGATTATTACGGCAGCGGTAGATTCCCACTTGAATGAACACGGCTACATCGTTCCGGGAATGGGCGATGCGGGAGACAGAATTTTTAACACTTAAAATTACAGGGATTGTGTAGCCAAAACCCAAAGAGTAATGCCCACAATGCCTTAAACTAGACAACTGCATAATCCTTTTTGATTAAGCCGTTTCTCTTAATTTTTCGTCCAACACTTCATCAATAAATTTATTTAAACTTTTTCCTGTTTTTTGAGCCCTTTTAACCAATTTGTAATGCTTTTCAGGCGTGGTTCTGTAGGCAATATTTCCTTTAAAATCGATGGACTTCAAAGGTTCAGGAATTGGGTCGTTATACTTTAACATAGCCTTCAAATGGCAATTTAATGCATCTTTTATCATAAAAGTTGCTTCTTCTAAGGTATCACCATGCGACATGCAACCTTTTAATTCCCCAATTGAGGCGACATAGCAATCATCTTCGTCGCTCCATTGTATAACGTAAGACCATGGCAAATTCAAATAATATTCAAGATTTTTATTCATTTATTGCCTCCTTAATTAATTTAATTTGATACAACTTCATCGCCTTTTTATTTGCAACAATTGTAACAGTATTTTGTTTTGTTTTCCATAAGTAACGTGAGAGCCTTCTCTATTAACCATTTGATAACCGAATAGAATAAGTATTTTTTCGGCATCATCGCTAGAAATACTTTTCCCGCTCAACATTTTTTGGACTAATTTATCTCTTTTCGTCATACAATTATGATAGCATAAATGATAGCAAAAGTCAATCCGTCGAACTTACAAATCCCCATGCTCGTCGGTTCCGCCTGTTTTTATCAGATTGTACTTGTCAGCTATTTTTTCGACGTTTTTAACCGTGTGAAATTTTATTATCCCGCGATGACGGGTGTACGGATAATAAACTTCCACCCCATCAAGCCCGCATTTTACCAAATTCCTGATAAACCTATTTAGGCTTGGAGTAAAACAACATGCCGGATGCGCTAAGACAGCTATTCCGCCTGCTTCATGTATTGCATCAATGATTCTTCGTGGATGCTTAAACGAAAAAATCCGAACCCAATCGGCTTCTGTCCCGCGCTTGGTTTTGGCGCAAAGAGCTTGAAGATTTTTGTTATTCACATCAACCCCATAACCCAACATGTGCAAAAAAACCGTTCCAAACCAGCAATCAAATTCAATGGCGGGGATTAAGATTTCCTCTTTCAAAATATCTGTCTGCAAATAGGCGTTAAGGGTGTTGTGGTCGGAAATTGATATATACTTCAAACCCTTTGCTTTTGCCTGCTCAACAAGGGTTTCCGCATCAACTCTCCCGTCCGAAAACGTCGAATGGATGTGTAAATTTACGTTCGTCTCGTAATCTTTTTTCGTAAAACTTTTTATTAATTCTTTGTAATTCTTATCCATATTTATCGTGGTGCATAAATGCACCCTACACTCCTACCTTATTTTATAACGTCCACATTTCTTGTACATGTTTTTTATTTATATTAAACTATAATAAAACAAACATATAAGGAATTGAAGAATGACGAAAGTTAAGAATAGTGTTTTTGGAATTTTTGGGCAGGGCGTAAAATTTTATTTTGCGAATTTTGGCAAATTTATGCGATATTTGGCGTTCCCCGTTTTTGGTCAATTGGTTGGGATGATTTTAATATTACTCGCTTCTTATTTTTACGCTGAAAATTTACCTAATTGGATTGCAAAAGGCGGAATTTTCGACAATTTTGCGATGATATTTTTGGTTCTGTTATTAATCACATTACCGGGGCTTTTTGTTTTTACAAAAGCTGTTTGTGATTACCTCGTGGCGTACGGGGCGATAAATTCAATGACGGACAATATGCTTAAATCGGGCAGAGTCTACGACTTTGCGGCACACACGGAAATGGTTACAAGAAGAGCCCCAACATTCGTGGCGCTTTGGCTCTTATTCAGCATATTTAGTTTAATCAGCATGTGCCCATTGTTTTGGGTTATTGCAGGGATTTTGTTTGTATATTTTGTATTAATCTTCCAAGTCTTTTCATTCGAGCCGGACAAAACGGCATTTGGCTGTTTTCAGAAGAGTTTGGTTATCATCAAAGGCAATTTCGCCAGAACTACAGGGTTAATGACACTCTTGGGAATATTTACCTATTGGTTTTTACCCGAGGCGGTTAAATTTATATTGACTTTGGGTAATATTATCGGATTCTTAGCAATCCCACTTGACAGTTGGGCGAGCCAGTTCCCGATAACAGAAATAAATAAAATGTTATTGCAATCTCCAACGGCGTATCAAATAACTTCGCTTTGGATTGCGAAAACAGTCGTAACAAGCTCCATCGGCTACCTTGTAATTTGTTTGACACTTCCAATCAGAAGTATCTGTTGGACATTGTGGTATAAAAGCTTGAACAAAGCCGAAAGTAAGATTGACAAACGAATTCTTGACAGAGCGGGGCGGAGTGAACAGTAAATAGGAAATGGTGAATAGAAGCTTCCGAGGCTCACGTCATTGCGAGACAAGAATCTACTACTTTGACAAAGATAGTCCACCGAAGCAATCTATCCAAAGGACATGGGGGCAAAAAACTTTGTTTAAATGCAAAGGCTGCAAATCTATCGACAAATTTGAATTAATGTTTTCGCCTGAATACAAGGGCGACAACAAATTTTTGCAGAAATATAATAAGAAAAACGAAATCGAAATAACCGTGGATGGTTACACCTTCGTGCCGGATTTAACATTCATGAACGAGCATGCCGTTTGCAGATATTGCGGACAGATTTATATATGGGATTACGATTGATTTTCTACAACTAAACTTTGGCATAATATCTCCTTTTTAATACTTGAACTAATACACATAAAACATAATATAATACGTTATAAATGTATTTTAATCCATTCTTTTTCCATTGTCAATATAGTAATATAAGACAATGGAAATGAAAAAATATTATAAAGAATTAGCAACGAGCATAAGAGTTGAGCGTGCGAAGAATAAAATTTCTCAGCAACAGCTTGCAGAAATGGCTGGAATATCGATTGAAACAATAGGACAAATCGAAAGGGAGCTTGCAAATCCAACCCTTTCTACAATAATTTCTATTGCTTTGGCGCTAAACATCAGCCTAGATGCTTTGATTTTGTTAAAATAAATTTAATTTTTTCCGACAACTCCGACGAGCGGTGAAGATGCGCTTGCGTAGGACTTTACAGGAATCCTTCCAGCTTCATAAGCCGCGCGTCCTGCTTGGACTCCGAGATTGAAAGCTTCCGCCATTTTTTCCGGATCTTGCGCAAGTGCGATTGCTGTGTTCAATAGACAAAAATCTGCACCGTGCTCCATCACAAGAGAAGCATCCGACGGAACTCCTATTCCCGCATCCACAACGACAGGAATATTTGCCTGTTCGATGATTATTTTTATATTTTCTAAGTTCTTAACTCCTTGACCTGTTCCGATGGGCGAAGCCAAAGGCATTACGGTTGCACAACCCACTTCTTCAAGCCTTTTTGCCAATATTGGGTCAGCGTTTATGTAAGGTAAGACAACAAACCCTTCTTCAACGAGGATTTTCGCGGCTTCAAGAGTTGCAATCGGGTCGGGTAGTAAATATTTTGCATCAGGAATAACTTCAAGCTTAATCCAATTGTTAATCCCCATCGCGCGACTTAGGCGGGCTATTCTGACAGCTTCTTCGACTGTAGCGCAACCGGCGGTGTTCGGCAAAATCCAATATTTGTTCAAATCTATATAATCCATCAGTCCGACATGACCCGCGGCACCGATGTCAACACGTCTTATCGCGACGGTGACAATTTGCGCTCCGCTTGCTTTATGTGCTTTTTGCATTGTTTCAAAATCGGTAAATTTACCTGTTCCAACCATTAATCTTGATGTAAATTCTTTATCTGCAATTTTAATGACCATTTTGTCTCCTTTCATTACGTCGTTGCGAGACTTTTAGCAAGTCGATTGACGTAAATAATCCACCGAAGCAATCTCCTTCGCATTTGCAAAAAATAAAATTACACAGTGATTTTAATATACCACTAAATTATACTCTCAAATAAAATATAAGAAAGTCTTTGCATAAAAAAAGTTTGTGATACAATAAGAACAATAACTTTGGAGAAATGGCCGAGTGGCTGAAGGCGGCACCCTGCTAAGGTGTTGTAGGAAGCAATTCTTACCGAGGGTTCGAATCCCTCTTTCTCCTGTTTTAAGTCTATTGTTCAAAGAACAATGGACTTTTTAAATGCAATATAAACTTACAATCCTTTAAACCTAACGAACAAACATTGAAAAATCAAAGTTGACAGCTAGATAAAAACAATATACTATCTATACAACACATTTTTATATTTGATAAAGGAGACTAAATGAATAACTTGCAAAAAAGGTATAAAGCTCTAACGGTAATTTTCATTATAGTTGCAGCTACCTTCTATGTTGTTAAATCAGAACCGGTAAATGCTTCAGCATCTTTGCAAAGTTCAAAGGCAAATACTACTTCGGTTAAAACAGTGAAAAAACATATCATAACCCCAAATCAAGCTCGTAATTTTCTCAATGATTTAGATATGCCAACAAGAGACTATGTGGATTCTTGGGGACCAAACAAATACGGGAAATACGAGGCTTGTTCTGATAACTTTATATTAGAAACAAGGGACATTAACAGATATAAAAATAATCTTTCTTACTCCATTTTTGGAAATAAATTTGTAGCGAAGGCAGTTGAATTAGACTTGAATGTTAATGATGTGAGCTTTAGCTCAAATGCTGTTGGCGAATTAATAAAATATTCGGATGATTTGATGTATAAAGTAACGGGCAAACATTTGACTCCGCAGATAAAAAAAGCAATGCAGACAAAAACATCAGGTGAGTGGCTGGTTAATGGTTATAAAATAAAGTTGACGAAAGAAATTTTTCCTGCTGAAAAAATCATAAAAGGCATTGAGCCAACAAGTGATTACGGCTCTTTCTCCTTGACTTTCTTAATTGAACTTTAAAACGCAAAATCTTCGCCGATAAACAAATGCTCTAATGCTGAACCTTGAACTTAAAACGTGTTCCTGCTAGAATATAGTGATAGTTATTATATTTTTAGATTGGGTTTATCAACCCAGCGATTAAAAATAATGGAAATGCGACTTTCGCATCAAAGAGGAAGATTATGCCAAAAGAACAAAAAAGAGTTTTATTATGCATTATGGACGGATGGGGAGTTAACCCAAACGCAGGATCAGAAAGTTATGATGCGACAAGGCTTGCGCCACCTGTTAATTACGATAGATTAAAAAAAGAAGAAAAATATACAGAAATCCACGCAGATAGCGAATATGTAGGACTTCCTCAAGGGCAAATGGGTAATTCCGAAGTCGGTCACCTCAATTTGGGTGCTGGAAGAGTTGTCTACCAAGAGTTGACCAAGATTAATAAAAGTATTAGAGAAGGCGAATTTTTCAAGAACGAAAAGTTTTTGGATGCTATTAATTTCGCAAAAACAAACAATTCATCTTTGCATTTGTTTGGGTTGGTTTCAAATGGCGGGGTTCACTCATCTTTGGACCATTTGTTTGCTTTAATAAAACTGGCTTCTGACTGCGGGTTAAAAAAAGTTTTTGTACACGCATTTTTGGATGGTCGCGACACGCCTCCTCAAAGCGCTTGCACTTTCTTGGAACAAGTTGAAGCGGAATTGAAAAAATATAACTTACCACCAGTTGCCACTGTTATCGGAAGATATTGGGCGATGGACAGAGACAATCGTTGGGACAGAGTTGAAAAGGCTTATAATTGCTTGATTCTGGGCGAAGGCGAACATGCCTCAAGTGCAATCGAAGGGATCAAAAACGCTTATGCAAAGGGTGATAATGACGAATTTGTTCAACCAACAATCATCGACGGTCAAAATTCAAGAATTAACGATAATGATGCGGTGATTTTCTTTAACTATCGTCCTGATAGAGCCAGAGAAATAACAAAAGCGATTATGTTCGGGGATAAGTGCGACACAGATATTTGTGAACAGAATTCATTTAAAGGTTTTGTGCGCAAGGCGGTAAGAAAAAATTTATACTACGTCACAATGACACAGTACGACGAAACTTTCATCTACCCAGTCGCGTTCCCTCCTCAAAAATTGGTAAATATTTTGGGCGATGTTTTGAACGCTCACGGAATAAAACAGCTTAGAACGGCAGAAACCGAAAAGTATGCTCACATTACGTTTTTCTTTAACGGTGGCGTGGAAGACCAAAGCAAGCTTGAAACAAGAGTTTTAGTGCCATCTCCTCACGTTGCGACTTACGATATGCAACCCGAAATGAGCGCTTATAAAGTTTGCGACGAAGTTTTGAAAGCAATCGATAATCCTGAATACGGGTTTATTTTGGTAAACTTTGCAAACCCTGACATGGTGGGACACACAGGGGTTATAGAAGCTACCGCTAAAGCTTGCCAAGTCGTTGATGAGTGTGTCGGGAAAATTGTTGAAGAAGCTAAAAAACACGGAGTTGTTATGCTTTTGACGGCAGACCACGGCAACGCAGAGGCTATGCTTGATGAAAAAACTCACAAGATTCAAACATCTCACACGACGAACGAAGTTCCGTTTTTGGTAATCAATGGTGATAAAAATATTGAGCTTAAATCTGGCGGTGCGTTATGTGACGTTGCTCCAACTATATTGCAGTTGTTGGGGATTCAAAAACCCGAAGAAATGACGGGCATGTCGCTAATAAAATAATAAACAAAAAAGGAAATAAATGGAAACAATAGAAAAAACACCAAAACCTTTAGACATAGATTTATCTTTTAAAAAGAATGATGTTGACGAGTTATTTTTCAACTTGAGTGAGAACCCTGATGGGTTTAAGAACAAGGATTTTCGATATACCTTGAGTTTGATTTATCAGCTTGTTGAAGATGATTTTAAAGATGTGTTTTTGAGTCCGAATTCGCCCGTAAGGAATACGAATTTCTATTTGATTAACGAAAACGAAAAACTATCGTTTTTCATAACTCCGACTAACAATTTCCAATTTTATTTGAAGTCAAAAGGGTCATTGTTCAGATTTGGTTCTCAAACTTTGAACGGCAATCAAGGGTTTGTAATGCCTTTGGACTTGGTTCTCGACTATTTTGGCGGATTTGGCGATATCATTGATTTAGACTCCTTATCAACCAGCTTTATCTATCTGAATAAATTAACCCAATTCGTAATGAAATTGATTGAGAAATTGTACTTTATCCCTACCGTTAAAACGAGAGGGACGATGTTCAGAATAGTTTATGAGCCGATTATTGCCAACAACCAGCTTGCGCGTATTATAAACCAGTTTGAAGAAAATTTGCCTGCGGAATTGTTTGTAAAAGGCGAAGCTCCGAAAAGCTTTGTAAGTGATTTTATAAGAAATTATTTAAACTATGTTGTTTATAAATTTTTGGGGATAAAATCTTACAAGTTCAAAGATATTAAATCTGGTCATTATTTAATCAAGGACTTGGAACAAAAGTCGATTTTGAAGGGCAATGATTTGTCAGAGAATTTTTCACAATGGTTCGACGAACTGTATTTGGGCAAATATGACGTTATTCCGTTCTTTAAGATAGAAAAGATTACGGATTCAAAAGAAGACTTGTTTGAATTGAAAGTCCATATCAAAAACAGAAAAACCGATGAAAGTGTCCTGATAGACGACTTATACACTAAGGATAAGGTTTTTGAAGCAAGCTCTTCCGACATTTCAAAAATCGTTGAAAAGCAGTTAAATTACGCAATTAGATATATGCCCGAGCTTGAAAATTTATTTGAGGACGAAAAAAAGTTATCCTTGACTTTGAACCTGCAAGGGGTTTACAAAATAATTACCCAAACTGCATATTACTTGCAAAAGGCACAGATAGAAGTCATTCTGCCGGAAGAATTGGTAAACATTATCGTTCCAAGGGCATCAATTAATGCAAAAGTAAAGAATGCCCGCTCGAATGATTTGGTTGATATTTTCAACAACAATTCGTCAACCAGCTTGTCGTTGGATGATATTCTTGATTTTTCTTACGAAATTGCAATCGGTGACGATAAAATTTCTATGGAAGAGTTCCAAAAGCTTGTTGCATCAAACGAAGGGCTTATTAAATATAAAAGTAAGTACGTTTTGATTGACAAGGATGACAGTAAAAAAATATTTGAACAGATTTTGAAGGCAAATCACTCGAAAATGACTAGGTTGGAATTAATCCACGCATCAATGTCGGGTCAGCTTGAACAGTACGATTTTGACTACGACGAGGCGTTTGCAAATATTATAAAAGATTTTACAAAACCGCTTGAGGTCGAAGTTCCAAAGGGACTGAAAGGGACTCTAAGACCTTATCAAGACAATGGTTTGAAGTGGCTTTGGACAAATATTTCAAAAGGTTTTGGCTGCTGTATGGCGGATGATATGGGACTTGGGAAAACCATTCAAGTCATAAGTCTTATTTTAAAAATGAAAGAGGACGGGAAGCTTAAAAAGCCTGTTCTTGTTATCTGTCCGACGACTTTGATGGGAAATTGGATGAAAGAACTTGCCATGTTTGCGCCAGCGTTGACTCCGGTTATTTATCACGGGAATGACCGTCAATTAGACTTGAAAAAAGACATAATTTTAACGACTTATGCGATAATGAGAATTGATATTGAAGAGTTAAAAAAGCATTCTTGGGCGATGGTTATTGTCGACGAAGCACAGAATATCAAAAACCCTGATACGGCTCAAACTCTTGCCGTAAAGTCGATTAAGTCTGATATAAAAATTGCAATGACCGGTACACCTGTTGAAAACCGCTTGACTGAGTTGTGGAGTATCTTTGATTTTATCAACCGCGGATATTTGGGAAGTTTGAGAGAATTTCAAAAAGGTTACGCGATTCCTATCGAAAGATTTAAGGAACTTTCAAGAGCGAATAAGCTTAAAATGTCTATTTCGCCGTTCGTTTTAAGAAGATTAAAAACAGACAAAAACGTAATTACCGACCTGCCTGAAAAGCTCGTTCTGGACGATTATTGTTATCTGTCAAAACCGCAGGCTGTTTTATATGAAAAAACTCTGAACGAAATGATGGACAAAATTAGCGGATTTGTTGGAATTAACCGTCGAGGAAATATCTTTAAACTTATCACCGCATTGAAACAAATTTGCAATCACCCTTACCAATTCCTAAAAGGCGGCGAGATGGGTAAAGAATTCTCGGGCAAGATGGAAAAATGTGTCGCTCTGGTTCAAAGCATAATCGATGGAGACGAAAAAACACTTATTTTCACTCAGTATAAAGAGATGGGCGATATTTTATGTAAAGTCTTGTATGAAGAATGCGGCACGAATCCACTTTTCTTCCACGGTTCTTTGACAGTCCCTCAGCGCGAAAAACTTATTGAAGATTTTCAGGTTAATCCTGAATCCAAGGTCATGATTCTTTCTTTGAAAGCCGGCGGTACAGGCTTGAACTTGACGAGCGCGACGAACGTTATTCACTATGATTTATGGTGGAATCCGGCAGTTGAAGATCAGGCGACTGATAGAACATACAGAATCGGTCAGCACAAAAACGTAATGGTGCACAGGCTTATTACGCTGGGAACTTTTGAAGAAAAAATCGACGAAATGTTAAAAGCTAAAAAAGAACTCGCTAATTTGGCGGTCTACGAAGGCGAAAAAATCATCACAGAACTTTCTGATAACGAAATCTACGAAATATTTACCCTTTCAAGCGGAGGCTAATGAAGGGATAGGTTATAAGGTGAACAGGCGAATAGTTGAATAGTTTGCCGAGGTCGTCATGATGTTTTACAGCAAATTGGTTATACTTTACGTCATGCTGAACTTGTTTCAGGATCGCATAAGCGAACGACAATGCGATGCTGAAATAAATTCAGCATGACGTTTAAAAGACTATTGTGTCAATATATAATCAACTTGCTATACTATAACAAATCAAACAATTCATTGCTCGTGTCGTGTAAAATTTCGCTAAAGTCAACCAAGTTTGAAACCTCAGAGATGTCTTCGAAATTTCCACAATATCCTTTTAAAATGAACGTAAATCCAGATAATTTGCAAGCGATTTTAGATATTTTTTTGGTTTCTTCTTCGTTCATTTGACTCTCCTTTTGGTTTTATATTTTTACGTCATCCTGAACTTGTTTCAGGATCGCATAAGCGAACGACAATGCGATGCTGAAATAAATTCAGCATGACGTGTAATGCGAAAGTTTTTATAAATACAATATAGCATGTCTTGCTTGTGACGTCAACAAGGTGCGTTGATTATTTTTTACATTTCTTATAAAATTAGACTTTGTAATGTCAAAGAGGTGTCATTTTGGAAGAAAAAGAGAAACGTTTTACTTTACGTATGAATATAAATTTATTTGAAAAAGTCAAAGAATTAGCTATGAAAAACAAGCGTTCGGTAGCGAAGGAAATTGAATTTGCACTTGAAAAGTATGTAGAGCAATAAATCTTTCAAAAAGATGGTTATTTTTTCTTGTTTTTGGTAAAATGGTCTAGCATTGTAGTTAACATTAGTCTGCAAAGTTTTTGGGGTTGCAAACCCAACAAAAAGTTTATAAGGTAGGGTGCATCATACGCACCAACATAAGGCGGAATCAAATGAAAACAAAATTTAAATCAAATAACTGTGGAGAACTGAACTTAAGCAATATTAACGAAGAAATCACGCTATCCGGCTGGGCATCTTGCGTTAGAGATTTAGGCGGAATGATCTTTATTGAAATACGAGACAGAAGCGGTTTGTTTCAATTGGTTTCTGACCCTCAGGTTAACGCCGAAACGCATAAAGTTTTTGAAAAAATTAAAACAGAATTTGTAATCACTGTTAAAGGGAAAATCACCCGCCGTCCTGAAGAGACTTATAACGAAAAATACGCTACGGGGCAAGTTGAAATGTATCCTGAATCTGTTGAAATCCTTTCAGAAGCGAAAGTTTTGCCGTTCGCCTTGGACGACGAAAACGTTTCAGAAGACATCAGACTAAAATATAGATATTTGGACATAAGAAGCGGTAAAACCTTGAGCAACTTGATTTTACGTCATAAAATTGTTCAAGCTACGAGAAATCATTTAAATAACCAAGACTTTTTAGAAATCGAAACACCAATTTTAATAAATACCACTCCTGAAGGGGCGAGAGACTATTTGGTTCCTTCTCGTGTTCAAGAAGGTAAATTTTACGCACTTCCTCAATCGCCACAAATTTTCAAACAGTTGTTGATGGTTGGCGGAATCGAAAAATATTATCAAATCGCAAAATGTTTTAGAGACGAAGATTTGAGAGCTGACAGACAGCCTGAATTTACGCAAATAGACATTGAATTGTCTTTTGTGGAACAACAAGATGTTATTAATCTTGTCGAAGGACTTTTGGTTGATGCATTCAAAGAGGCTGATGTCGAAATTAAACCTCCATTTATCCAAATTACATGGAAAGAAGCGATGGAAAGATTTGGTTCGGACAAACCGGATACGCGTTTTGGATTAGAATTATTCGACGTCACCGACATTATGGAAGCTTCGACTTTTGAAGCGTTCAAGGGCGTTATCGCCGATGGCGGAACTGTTAGAGCGATTAAAATCCCAGGGGTTGCTAATTATTCAAGAAAAGATATGGACGATGTTAGAAACCTTGCGATTTCTTTCGGTGCAAAAGGACTTGCTTGGGTAACTTACATGGAAGACGGCGAGGTCAAATCTCCTGTTTTCAAATTCCTAAACGAAGAACAGATTGCCGAAATCCAAAAAAGAGCGGGCGCTGACAAAGGCGACATCGTTTTCTTTGTTGCAGATAAGCCTAAAGTTGTTTTTGATGTTTTGGGAAGATTTAGACTCCACTTCGGAAAAAAACTTGAAATGATTGACGAAAACAAACATAATTTATTATGGGTTGTTGATTTTCCAATGTTTGATTATTCCGAAGAAGAACAAAGATATATGTCCGTTCACCACCCATTCACAGCACCGAACCCTGAAGATATCGACAAGATGGAATCTGACCCTGCCAACTGCCGTTCAGTAGCTTACGACATCGTTTATAACGGTACGGAATTAGGTGGCGGAAGTGTCAGAATCCACTCAAGCGAACTTCAAGAACGTGTGTTCAAGGCTTTAGGATTCTCTGACGAGGATGTTCAAAAGAAATTCGGATTTATGACAAACGCTTTTAAATATGGAACTCCTCCACATGCTGGTTTGGCGCTTGGTTTGGATAGATTGGTCGCACTTCTTGCAAAAACAACTTCCATAAGAGACGTAATCGCGTTCCCTAAAAATTCCGGCGCAAAATGCCTGATGACGGATGCTCCAGCCGAAGCTTCATTGCAACAGTTAAGAGAATTGCACTTAAAAAGCACGGTGACTAAGAAGTAAATATTAAAGGTTTCAGAAAAATCCCGCTTTATTATGAACCCTTATCTATCTACGTTTGGTTGGTTTTGTATACTATCATTTAGTTCCCGTTTAATATTATCAAATATTGATTTTATTACTTCGTCGCGACTCATTTTGTCATTGGGGTATAAATGGAATTTCGTTATTTTGGTCGGACTATTTACATTTTTTACCTTGTCGTAATCAGTTAGTTCGATATAACTGTGTTCTTTGGAAATTGTATCTGGAAGTGTTCTTCTGCTGTAATCGGTAAATTCCATAATTTGCTCTTGTTTTTGACCAGTTTTGGCTTTAAAAAAACCAGAATCATCATTAAATGAATTTAATTTAAATTCACCACTTCTTATTCTTTTATATAAGTCTTTCCAAGCTGAATATTCATTAACAGTCTCTAGCCTTATAAAATCCGTTGAGGGATGCCTACCGGTAAGATTTTTATAGCTAATCATTCCAAAAGAAACTTTTTTATTGTTTACTTGCGAATTATTTTTAATTGCTGTTATATTCATTTTATTTTTCCTCATTTCGTTAATTTTATATGTGTTTGAAAAACCCTAAAGAAAAAAAGTTGCTAGTTGGGATAATTTTTTTTATTCTGTTCTCTAGCCTTTATTCAATATTCCACGTTATGAAGGCGGTTCAGCGATTTAAAATCCGTTTTTACATTCTGTAACACTTGACTTATTGTAGGTTTTAACCTACAATGTTTGTATGAAAGAAATATGCTCTCACGTCATCCTGAACTTGTTTCAGGATCGCATGGTCGGTTGCTTTATGATAAAATAATCAAATGACAAAAAAAGATTCTTACGTTTACATATTAACAAATGAATATAACAAAGTATTATATATAAGTGTTACTTCAAACCTTGTAAAACGTATATGGGAACATAAGAATAAAGTGGTCAAAGGATTTTCTAAACAATATAATCTGAAAAAACTTATTTATTATGAAATAGCAGGTGATATTGAAAGTGCCATTGAAAGAGAAAAACAACTAAAAAGATGGCATAGGCAGTGGAAAATAAATCTGATAAAAGAATTTAATCCAACATTTGAAGATTTATATGAAAAAATAATTTAAAAGTTTTAAAAATCGTTCAATAATGCGATCCTGAAACAAGTTCAGGATGACGTGAGAATAAGTAGTTTGCCCTTGCGAGTGAGAAACAAGTCAATTTAGACTTAAGACATTAAAAAGTCTAAAGAGTATTTAAAAATATGGAGGGAGCAAGATGACAAATAAAGTTGATAAATATTCAATTTCTTGGGACGATTTTTTGGTGCGGGAGCTTCAAGACGAAGAATTTTGCAAAGATTTTCTCAACGATAGTTTTATGGAGTACATCAACGGCGGCAGTTTTAACGCATTTTTCCGTTCTCTTGAACGTGTAATTAAAGCAAGAACGACCGTTACTCAATTTGCTAAAGATGCTGAAATTGATAGAACAAACTTGTACGATTTGTTTAAAGGAAAGAAAAAACCGCAGCTCAAGACGGTTATAAAAATCCTTGCAAAACTCGGTTATACATTAAAAATCGCTTAAAATTATTATAAGTTTTGAGCTTGCGGAAAAATTAAAATTTTCCTCGCAATCTCACTTGCCCGGCTTTCATCCAACCGCCGGCTATCCCGCAGCCGGTAAGGATGGAAGCACTTCCAAGGTCGGATTTGAAAAAGCTCTAAAAACTGTCATTTTTAGGCTTTTTCTGCATCCTCTTTAGTGCTATAATTAATTTATGCAAATATTTAATGAATTAAATGTAAATAAAGGGCTATCTTTGGCGTTCGGATTTTTCGATGGGATTCACATCGGACATCGTACGGTGATTAAAAGTGCTGTGGATTTTGCGCACAAAAATAATACAAAATCCGCAGTCATAACCTTTCAGGACCATCCGTTTTGTTTTTTTTACAACCTCCAGCCTCAATACATAATGAGAAAATCTGACAAAATTAAATTTCTTGAAGAATTGGGCGTGGATTATTTATATTTTATTAAATTCGACGAACATTTGGCATCAATGTCTGCTGAAGACTATTTGAAAGACATCATGAAAAACTTTGAACCCACTGCGATTTCAACAGGGTTCAACCACCACTTCGGGGCGAAAAAATCAGGCGACGACCGGTTTTTAGCCAAAATGCAAGACGTTTATCATTACCAATATTTTGATATTTTACCGGTGCTTTATGACGAGGAAGTTATCAGTAGCACTGCCATTCGCGGCTATTTGAGCGAAGGGAAAGTCGAGCGTGCAAATTCCATGCTTGGATATACTTATTTCCTTGAAGAAACCGTTATCAAAGGCGAGCAAATAGGTCGGAAGATTGGCTTCAAGACCGCTAATTTAATTTATCCCGATGACTTGGTTGAAATCGGGCTGGGAGTTTATAAGGTTTCGGCTGAATATCAGGGTGAAACTTACGCAGGGATTGCAAATTACGGTCTCCGTCCAACCATCACGCACGACGGCAAGCCGGTTTTGGAAGTTCATCTTTTTGGGTTCAATAAAGAAATCTATGGAGAAAAAATCAAGGTGAATATCTTAAAAAAAATCCGCGATGAAAAGAAATTTTCTTCTTTGGATGAGCTAAAATATCAAATAAAACAAGACATTAAAAATTCAAAGTAGGGTGCAGTACACTGTACCGTCATAAGCAATGAAGTTATGAAGTAGGTTGGGTTTGCTAACCCAACAACATGAGGCGAAATGAAAGTAGTTATTCTAGGTTATGGTGAAATGTTTACGAATTTAATCGCTGGCTGTATGGATGCAGGTTGCGAAATTGTCGGAGTTTTAAGATACGATAAGGTCAGACTCCCCTTTATTGACAGGGTTTTGATTGATTTATTCAATCCGTCTAAAGAATACAATTATATAAAAAGTCATAAATTATACGAAATTAACGCGAGAAGCGCGAATAGTGCGGAGTTCAAAAAAGAAATTCTTCGACTTAATGCCGATGTCGTTCTTGTCGGAAGCTGGGGCGAAAAACTCAAAAAAAGCATTATAAATTTGCCGACAATCGGAACAATAAACGTTCACCCCGCGCTTTTGCCAAAATATCGCGGACCTAACCCATACTTGCAGGCAATAAAACACTTAGAACCGCGCTCAGGCGTGACGTTTCATCTAATGGACGAGAATTACGATACGGGCGCAATTCTTTTACAAAAAGTTGTTGAGATTGAACCAAGTGACACCGGGTCAGAATTACGCCATAAAATTGCATTGGCTTCGCGGGAGGGAATTACTGAACTATTAAAGGAATTAGATGCGGAAATAATTGTTCCCGTTGCTCAGGATAATTCCAAGTCGAGTTATTTTTCTCAAATTTCGGAAGACGAAGCTTTAGTTGATTTTTCTCAGTCTGCGGCGGAAGTCTCGGCTCATATCAGGGGCTTTCACCCTTGGTGCGAATGTTATTTCGCATCTAATCAACAGATTTTCATCCCCAATGCTTACAAATTGGAAATCCTAGAAAACAAATCTAAGGTTAAGGAAATTGGCAAAATCGTAGCAAAATCTCACAAAGACTGCTCGATTACAGTTATTTGCGGCGACAATAAGCTGTTAAAAATGAGCGATGTAAAATTGTACGGGTTCATCTATAAGTTTTTCACAAGTTTTTATATTAAAAATATGAAAATGTAGACTAAAATTTGTAAAGTAGGTTAGGTTTACTAACCCAACATCAAGAATTAATAATACTTTGACTGCGAATTGGTATTAGCCTTCGCCAAATTTAATACAGTTCAGAGAATTGCAAGAAATTAATAACTTCCAAAGAGATTTCTTTTTGAACGTCAAGTGGTGCGATTTGAAAGTATTCAAAAGATTCTGCAATTCTTTTATCTTTATCATACCATCTTCTCAAAATGTAGTTAAAAGCATCGTTCAGTGAATTGCTGGGGATGTTGACCCCTTTTTGTTCTGCGTAATCGATAATAAATTCCGCACATCTAAGCTGGGTTTTCTCGTTTGTATTTCTCATCAAACTGACTGCCAAGCTCACTGTTGGGTCAATATCGTACCACCGTTTATGCATAACGCTCCTTCTTACTCGTTTGTGACCAATTGGTTTGCAGATTGTGCGTTATATCTCGTTTCCGAGAAACGACTCGCAATTTTTTACCTTCCGCTCACGCGCGCTTCTTTTGCTCTTATTACTAGAATAAAATATTTCTCATCAATTGTCAACCGTTTTGTAAAATTATACGTAGTTGAATTTAATACAAAATCCCCAAATCCAAAATCTTTTGGACTTCCGACTGCATAACCTTATGAATTTCATCGATAGATTTTGTTCCGTCAATCGTTATAAATCCATATTCTTCCGCCATTTTATTATATTGAACAAGGCATTTATTTTGATAAATCCCAAAGCTTTTATAAAAATCTGTTGAAAACCCCATGTCGCGACCGCTTTCATAAAAGTTCAGCCCTGTTGTTCCGATAATTCTTTTTAACAGCACGTCGACCGGCATATCGAGATAAAAAACCAAATCAGGCTCTGGAGCATAATCATAGAGCTTTTTCACCCAGTCGATATCTTGTCCGCGAACGACGTCGCGTGTGAATGCAGTGTATGTATATCTGTCCAAAAGCACTATGAAACCCGCTTTTAAGGCTGGAATAATTTGGTTCTCCAGCCTGTCTGCGAAATCCGCCGCATAAATCAAGCTAAACGTAGTTGCGTTGAGCAAGTTTCGGTCCTTCGCATCGTCAATAACATCGGCAATAAGCTTCGATGTCTTCCATTCAGAAACCATAACTCCGTAGGATTGATTTTCTATTGAACGTTTTAGAAGCTCGATTTGGGTAGATTTTCCAGAACCGTCAGTTCCTTCAATTACCACCAATAGCCCTTCGTATCCGTGTTTTCTGATAATTTTCTCCATTAACTTTCAACTCCCTCGGATTCTGATTTTTTTGCTAAAATTTCTGTCAACATTTCTCTTATAACAATTTGTTTTGAATGAAGTGACTCACAAGCATCGATTTTTACAAGACCAAACTCGTCAACCATTTTGTGATACTCTTCGGTCACGCGCGATTGAAAAATTTTGTAGCTCTCATAAGGATCTTCGCTCAAATTCAAATCCATACCAGCTTCGTAGAACTTCGGTGCTCGGTTGGCGCAAATTCTTTCCATAGCAATTTGCGGATCGATATCAAAATACAGAGCCAAGTCAGGTTTTATCGCAAAGTCGTAGGTGTTTCTAACCCATTGAGCATCCACTCCGCGGGCAACGTCGCGCGCAAAAGCCGTATATGCATATCTGTCTGCCAAAACTATAAATCCGGCCTTTAAAGCCGGCGCTATGATTTGTTTCAGTCTATCTGCGAAATCTACCGCGTGTAGCAAGCTGAAAGTTCTCGGCGAAAGCAAATTTTTCTTTTTTGCCGCCTTTGTGGTTTGTGAAATTAGTGTGGACGAATTCCACTCGGTATAAATTACGTCCTGCCCGGTATCTTTCAGCCAATCTCTAAGCAGCTCAAGTTGGGTTGATTTCCCCGAACCGTCGATGCCTTCAACGCAAACCAGTATACCTTTTAAATTATGTTCTTGAGTTAATTTTGACAAAATGAAATCCTTTATGATTAATTACGCTACTTTAAGAGTATAACCCAGTTGTGATAATATTTTTAGTATTGTATGAAGCTGAGGTTTTCTTTTGCCCTTGAGAATCGCATAAAGATTTGTTCTACTGATATTTGCTTCTTCGCAAAAGCTTAATACGGATTGTTTTGCTTTTATCACTATTTCAAGCGAATATAAAAATTCATCCATGTTCCCGTTTTCGGTAAAAGTCTTAAAGCTTTCGCTCAAAAACCCTTTTGCCATGTATGGGTCTTGCAATTGTCTAACTAGAAAATCTTCTGCGCTAACACAATTTTTATAAACTTTTTTTGTCATTATTATTCCCTTTCCATAATTGTAAAAATTCTTTTGCTTTTTTAATATCTTTAACTTGAGTTGCTTTGTCACCGCCACAAAGTAATAAAATTATAACCTCATCTGCTTCATGAAAATAAATTCTATATCCTGAACCAAAATTTAAACGAAATTCGGACAATTCACTGTCTATTTTCTTGTAATCGCCTAAATTGCCTGCAATTATTCGTTTAATTCTTTCATTAATTCGATATTTGATTTGTCTATCTTTAAGTGAGATTACCCATTCTTCAATAGGTAATTTACCATTTATTTCAAAAATTACGATTTCTTTCATAATAATATTGTACCTCCTAGCGAACACAAAGTCAACTGTTACGAATTGTAAAAACGAATTTTAAATCGCTCAAACCCTGTCATAATACTGGATAGGATAGGATAGCCTCTAGCAAATTTTTTCATTCACATGATTTAAGACACATATGAAGTTTACAATTTAAAACAAAAAGGAGAAAAAATGAAATTACAACAAGGATTAAACAATCAACCAAGTTTTGGTATGGCATTGTACATGAATGAATCAAAAATTGCCAAAGAATTAGGACATTATGCTGAAGCAGAAGCTAAAAAAGCTCGACCACAATTAGAAGAATTATTTAAAGACGTTGATGGTTTTGTTCTGCCAGAAAAACATTCTTCTAGAGTTGATTATAATAAATTAAATATATATGTGCAAGACATTACTCCTGAGCCTTTGAAGTCTAAAAATCCGATTGTGAATTTTATAAGAGACTTTAAAGAACTAATACAAACAAGTCCAAAACCTCATACCGAAGGTATGGTTTTTATATCTAACGGCGATGTTTCAAAGACCCTTGCAAGAACAGCTGAAGCTACAAAAGAATCATTTCTTTTATCCAAATAGACTGTAGGGTGCAGAACTCTGCACCTTTTAATATCTAATCTTTTGTCGGTGCAGCCTACTGCACCCTACTTTGAAGCTTTTCACATATTCAACTAGTTTAAAAGTGAAACGTTTACTTTGCCGTATTTCGCCGACAAATCGTCTATGTGGTGCATCAAATATGCCAACGGTTCCAAATCTTTTTGGTTCAAATCCACAATCGCGCCCCATTCGGTTCTAGCGTGGTGCGCCGCAATCATTTTGGCGATTTCTTTGAACCCTTGATTCATACAGATTGAAAATCCGTATTGTGAATGGGTTATCCACTCTTTGCGGAAGTTTTCGTCATAATCAATTAGCCCTGTTTCGGTATTGATTTTGTATTCAAAAATTTTGCCGATATCATGCAGAATGCAAGCAGCGTAAACCTTATCAGGGTCAAACTTAATACTGAACAATTCCAAATTGGCTTCAGCAAGCTTCAAACACTCAAATGTGTGAAC